>Ga0247610_10002228_pt1 | contig 22722 bp, 13 predicted proteins | sample 174DNAGHGhighgp2_FD_193483 | JGI IMG/M metagenome (GOLD analysis project Ga0247610, IMG submission 193483) | Sheep rumen microbial communities from Palmerston North, Manawatu-Wanganui, New Zealand - 1742 DNA GHGhigh gp2 | ecosystem: Host-associated > Mammals > Digestive system > Stomach > Rumen...
TACAAGCTTGTAACCGATGTTACCTGCCTGGAGATCCGGGAAAACGAGCACGTTCGCTTTGCCGGCTACCGGGCTACCCGGAGCCTTGGTCTTTGCAACGCTCTCTACCAATGCCGCATCGGCCTGGAGTTCACCGTCCAACTGCAGCTCCGGAGCCATCTCTTTCGCCAGCTTGGTGGCCTCTGCTACCTTGTCTACCAGTTCGTGTTTGGCACTGCCCTTGGTCGAGAAGGAGAGCATCGCTACGCGCGGCTCGATACCGGCAATAGCGCGTGCTGTCTCGGCGGTGGAGATAGCGATCTCAGCGAGTTGCTTAGCGTCCGGGTTGGGGTTCACGGCGCAGTCTGCAAACAGCAGGAAACCGTTCTCACCGAGGTGCTTGGCCGGCGTGAACATCAGGAACGCACCGCTGACGATTGAGCATCCGGGTTTGGTCTTCAGGATCTGGAAAGCCGGACGAATGGTGTCAGCCGTCGTACCACGTGCACCTGCCAACTCGCCGTCTGCATCGCCTGCCTTGATCATCAGGCATCCGAGATAGAGCGGGTCTTGCGCCTTCTTGGCGGCTTCCTCTTCGGTCATACCCTTCGCTTTGCGAAGCTCAAAGAGCAGGTTAGCATACTCGGGCATCTTCGGATCGTGGATCGGATCAACGATCTTAGCCTCCTTGATGTACTCATAACCATTCTCGGCTGCCATGGAACGGATCTTGTCCGGGTCACCAATCAAAATAAGCTGCGCAATCTTGTCTTTGAGCAAGAGGTTAGCAGCTTCCAGGGTACGCGGTTCATCGCCTTCCGGCAATACAATGCGCTGCGGGTTTGCCTTCGCACGCGCGATCATTTGTTGTAAAATGTCCATACTATAGTAGAATTTAATTATGTGCTTTCAAATCGGGTACAAAGATACAAAATAATTTCCATATATGCAACAGATAGAATAAAAAAGATATTTTTTTTAAAAAAAATTTGGCTATATCAAAAAAAAGTAGTATCTTTGCACGCTGATTTTTTGAGAATATGAAGAAAAGTCTATTTGTACTGTCAGTTCTGTGCTTCTCTGCGACCCTTATGGCGCAGGAGTATTTGGAGTTGCCTGCCTATTCGTCTAATACGGATAATCAGGAGCAATCGGAGGACCTTAAGGGTATTCACCCGTACAAACCGACGAGTGACGACGTATCCTTGCGTTATGCGCACTGGTCGATTATCCCGCATGTGGGATTCAATGTGTTCGACGGTGATTTCCGTTCGGAGATGAAGCATGCCATCTCGTATCCCACCGCGGGTCTCGCGTTTGAGTATTCTTTTACGCCGGAATGGAGCATAGGCTTGCAGTATATGTTCGATTGGTACCGTGTTACCGGTAAACCGGGCGGCAGAAACGCGGAATACTTGCTCGATGGTATGATGCATAAGGCAGGTGTGTATTTGTCGCTGGACCTGATCAACCTTTTCTTCCCCAGATGGGATCACAAGCTGGTCGGTATTCAGCCTATACTCGGCGGTGGATACTCGTGGTATAAAAACAGCACGATGTTCTATGATGCGGACCGTCCGAACACCGCGGATGCAACGCCGAAGTCGATGGACAAATATGCGGGCGTGATGTACTTCAATGCCGGTATCAATCTGGAGTTCAACCTTAACCGTACGCTCGCGTTGGGCCTCCGCGCAACTTATGACTATTTCATCAACGATTATATCGATGGCCGTGGTTATGCTACGGAGAGAGCTTTGGCTTCGAAGAATAATGATGGTATGGTGGATGTGACGCTCAACCTGCGTATCAAACTGCAGGCAGTGCCCGAGTCGCACGTGCGTAACTTCAATAATGAGCAGGAGTTTGAGAAACGTTACGGCGAACCGATGTGTGTTCATGATACGGTTATTATCCGTCATGATTCGATCATCATCCGTGAGGAGCATAGCGTAGAGAAGATGGTCGAGCGCCAGCTGCAAGTCAAGGAGCAAGATCGAGTATACTACATCTATTTCGCAAACAACAAGTCCAATTTGGATGAGAAGGCTTTGATCACCATCCAACAGGTGGCTGACCGCTTGACAGAGGATACGACGCTCTATGCTGTAGTAACCGGTTATTGCGACAATACGGGTTCGGCATCGCTCAACTACGCTTTGGGTGACAAACGTGCTGAAAACGTAATCGACGAATTGGCTGCAGAGCACGCTATCGATACGGCGCATATGTATGCGATGGGTATGGGTAAGCTGGTGGGTCACCGCAGTCAGGCTGCTTACGGACCGAACCGCCGTGCCGCTATCCGTCTGGTCGACAAGGCTACGTTCGAGCGCATGAAGGGTAACCTGCAGGAGAGCAAAGAGAACCGCGTTATCGACGAGCCGGTAAAGACCGTTCCGTTAGAGGAGAGTGCTCGTCCGCAGAAGGTGAACCAGTATAAGCAGCGTGCAGGCGAAACGGTAGTTGTCGATAAATCGACTACGCTCTCCAAGTTGGCCCGTAAGTATTATAACAACACCTATTGCTGGGTATATATCTACATCGCTAATAAGGAAAAGATCTCGAATCCGAATGCTTTGGTTGCCGGTACGAAACTGGCTATCCCGGAATTGACGCAGAAAGAGATGCAGATTACCAAAGACCAGAGTCTGGTGCTTTTCAGCAACGCGCGTCAAGGTAAATAACAAAAAGATGGTCCTATAGCTCAGTTGGTTAGTAGCACCTGACTCATAATCAGGGGGTCCTTGGTTCAAGCCCAAGTGGGACCACATACAGGAGGATAGTCCCGCGACTGTTCTCCTGTGTTTTTAAAGAATGAAACGCTTTTGGTACATATTGCTTTTATTGGTTTTCGTGGCGGGCGAAATGGGTTGTTATGCCATGACGCCGGCGCAGAAACGTGCGAAGGCGAGAGCCAAGATGGAGCGCAAGAAAGAAGCGCAACGGCGGAAGGCTAAACGCAAACGTATCAAAGAAGGGAAGCCCTTGCTCTATGTCTATTCGTTTGATTTGCGCTCGGGCGAACCCCTCCCGGCTACGCACATCACCGTGCAGGATATCAATGCCCGCCCGACGAAGAAACCGAAAGTGAGCAAGCCGACCGATATGAAAAAAGCACGCGTGCAACGCAGCTTGCCCTATGGGCAATACTGGGCGGCTGCTGCCAAGACCGGTTATTTTGCTTCCGACACCGTTCGGTTTAATCACAAGGAAGATGAGGATACCGTGAAGTTGTATCTCTATCCGGAGACGCGATTGACCTTCACGGTGACCGACTCCCTGACCGGACGCGCGGTAGCCGCTAATGTGATTGTTTGCAATCATGAGAAAAAGCGGGTCATGCAGACTACTTCAGACAGCTTACATGCCGTCTTGGCCGTCTTGTTGGATGACCGCATTCCGTTCTATACCATCGATGCAACTTCTCCGCATTATTTCCCGTTCTGCGATACGATCAGTGACCCGACGCAGTTCGCAGGAGTGATCATGTCGCCGCGAGAGGTGAAGTCTTTCGTGCTGCATAATATCTATTTTGCTACCGGCAAGACCCGTATTCTGGATTCGTCCGAACCGGCTTTGAACGAGTTGTATCAGTTCCTGGTTTCCCGTCCCAGCCAGCGTATCCGGATTGTCGGACATACGGATGATATCGGCTCCGACCGGTCTAATCAAGTCTTGTCGGAAGGTCGCTGCAAAGAGGTGAAACAGGCGATGGCGGATCGCGGAGTGGATCCGAAGCGGATTGAGATTGAGGGACGTGGGGAGCGCGATCCGATTGTTCCGAATGACGATGATGCGCATCGGCAGATGAACCGACGCGTGGAAATCGTCTTACTCTAATGGGAAAACAAAACGGTTACCATTTGGCAACCGTGTCGTTGTAGATATTCTCCGCAATTTCCGTAATGATAATGTTACACAGCTCGTCCTGCACATCTGTCAGCAGGCGGCTGGCATCGAAGGTTTGATAGGCCGTATAGACCTTGTCAAACGACTCTTCCGGATTGACGTTATTGGTGAAATGAACTTGCACGCGAATGGTCAGTTTGCTCTCTGAAGCATAACTGTTGGCGGCAATAGCACCTTGCGTAATATCGTATCCGATAATCTCTCCTTCCAACTCGAGGTCACCGCCTTTACGCAGAATCTGTAGTCTTGTCTGCCGCTGGTACAGCTCGCGAATCTGTTCGGTGAGCGCGTTGCTCAGCGTGGGGTTAACCATGGCGGCGTTGTTCGGAAAGTCCGCTACGGAGATGGAGTGCGTGGTCTGGTAGTTGATGTTGGCACCGTTGAACTTAAAACTGATGGAGCAACCGCTCAACATAATACAGATGAGAAGCAAGCAACTCAATCCATATTCTTTGATTTTGCGGTAAAGTGTTCGTTCGGACAGCCCGACCTTCTCAGCGGCTACTTTACGGTTGCCTTGCGACAACTCGAGGGCACGCTTGATCCGTTCTTTTTCTCCTTCATCGATACGGAGCGAATCCTCTTCGAGAGGCAGGATCTCTTCTAGATCACGCTTCGGGATTTCGATAGCGGGCGCTTTTTCGTGATCACGTGATGACGTGATCACGTGATCACGATTAGTTTCCATAAGTGCCTTCAGTTCCTCCAGCTCCTTGCGATTCTGCATCACCATGTTGTAGAGGATGCCGATCTCGTGCGAGTAGTCTTTTCCTGACTCTTGCGAAGGGTTGCGAAGAACAATCTCCTGTCGGTTTTCTTCTGCGGGCAGGTATTTGCGGAGCGTCTCGGCATTGATCTGGTGGTCCAGTTCAATGATAGAAATCTGCTCGGCGAGATTCTTGAGCTGACGTATGTTGCCGCGCCAGTATGAGTTCTGCAGCAACTGGGTCGCTTCTTCGTTGAGTGAGAGCGGCGGCATCTGGTAGCGGTTGCAGAAATCCACGGCGAACTTACGGAACAGCAGAGGGATATCTTCTTTGCGCTCCCGCAGTGCGGGTACGCGTATCTCTACCGTATTGAGACGATAATAGAGGTCTTCTCGGAAACGTCCGTCATCGATGGCCTGCCGCATATTGAGGTTGGTGGCGGCCACCACGCGTACGTTCGTCTTGCGCACTTGACTCGAACCCATACGCAGGTACTCACCCGTTTCCAGCACACGCAGCAGACGCACCTGCGTCTGAAGCGGCAGTTCACCTACTTCATCCAGGAAGAGTGTACCGCCATCGGCGATCTCGAAATAGCCTTTGTGCTCCGATTTGGCGTCCGTAAAGGCTCCTTTCTCATGACCGAAAAGTTCGGAATCGATGGTCCCTTCAGGGATAGCACCGCAGTTGACGGCGAAATACGGACCGTGCTTGCGGGCCGAGTAAGCGTGGATGATTTTCGGGAAATGCTCCTTGCCCACACCGGATTCTCCGGTGATGAGCACGCTGAGGTCGGTGCGCGCCACCTGCACCGCTACCTCGATATTTCTGTTGAGCAGCGGACACTGACCGATGATGCCAAAGCGCTGCTTGATGGCTAATAATTCCTGTTGCGTCATACAAAAACTGACAAAATGTTATGCAAAAGTACTACAAAATTTGCATATATGCAAATAAATTGATAAAAAAAGTGTATTATCTTGCGTATATAAAATATTTTTCGTAATTTTGCACGCTAATTTGGATATAAAGGACTAAAACTATGCATAAATCAATTAGAATCTTTGCGTTGATACTGGTTGCCTTTTCGGCAGCAAGTTGTGTGACGCAGAAGAAGATGACGTATCTGCAAGATGCCCAACCGTCGAAGGAAGATTCGATTAACGCGCACTTTGAGGCGCAGAGTGAAACGGTCATCCGTTGCGGTGACGCATTGACGATTTTTGTCTCTGCGTTGGACAAAGAGGCAGTAGCGCCGTACAACCTGCCGGCTGTGGCTTTCACGGCTCCGGGTTCGACGCAAGTGCAGACGACGCCGATGTTGCAGTATTTTATTGTGGACGATAAGGGAGATGTGGAGTTACCGGTGTTGGGGCAAGTACATGTGGCTGGTCTCAGACGTCCGGAAGTGGAGCAGAAAGTGAAAGAGTTATTGTCCGAGCAGGTGCTTAATCCGATTGTTCAGGTCAACCTGATAGGTGCCAAAGTGTCCATCATGGGTGAGGTCAATCACCCCATGCAGGTGTCGCTGGGACGTGGTCGTCTGACGATTCTGGAGGCATTGGCAGCTGCCGGTGATCTGACGCCTTACGGCCGCCGCGACAACGTGCTCATCACCCGCGAGGTGGAGGGTAAGATACAAATGGCGCGTGTGGATCTGCGTAGTGCAGACTTGATTACCTCGCCCTATTATTTCCTTCAACAGAACGATGTGGTGTACGTCTCGCCGAACCAGGTGCGCGTAGTGAACAGTGCCAATACGGGCCTGTGGTTGAGTACGGTATCGACGCTCGCCAGCGCTGCGACCGTTATCGTGACAGTAGTTAACGCAACAAGATCTTCTTCAAACGGTAATTAATCATGGAAAATACTACAACTGAATTGGATGTACGCAAGATAGTGCGTGTGACATTGGAGCATTGGTGGTGGTTTATCATCAGTGGTGCGATTTGCTTGTCGATGGGTATCTTCTATTTTCTGAGAGTGACGCCTACCTGGGAAACGGATACCAGCATTATTCTGCGACTTCAAGATCTGACAGGTAACCGCGTGGACGCGATGTCGATTTTAGGTATGGCCGCTAGTCCTGCTGCGGATGATGAAGAACGAGTGATCGCTTCCCGTGGTCTGATGGCGCAATCGATGGATGCCTTGAACTTGTGGGAGCCGACGTTCGTGAAAGATGGTATGCGATGGGTAGAGGAGTATCCGGCTCATGCGATCTCTGTGGAGTGCATAAACTTAAAGCCCGAAATGAAGAAAGCGACCTTTGCTGTCATTGTCAAACCTACTCGTTCGGGATACAAAGTGAAGGCTAAATCCGGGTATTTCCGTCGTTCCTGCGTTCGCGTCAAATCATTGGACGAACCGATTGATATCTTTGCGGGAACGATTCGTGTTCATGCAAACCGCCCGCTGAGTCCGGACTCGGCTTATCGGGCTCATGTGGTCAATCGCGATGTGTTAGTGACCACCTACGGACATCGGATGGCAGTGGGACATCAGCGCAGTGAGTCGAATATTCTCACCCTCACTATGCGTTCCTCTTCGCCCGCACGTGACAAAGCTTTGTTGGCTAAGTTGATCGAGCAGTACAATATGAATGCCATCGTGGATAAGAACATGATCGCATCCAGTACCACGGCTTTCATCAATGAGCGCATGAACAACATTGAGATGGAACTCGTGGAGTCGGAGAAGACTTTGGCAGAGTACAAAGAGAAGCATCATATCGCCAATATAGACATGCAATCTCGCTTGTTTATTGAGGCGGGTAACGCGGAACAAAGAGCGATTACCGAGATTGAGACCCAGTTGAGCCTGATCGATTATGTGGATGGTTTTGTGCGTGATGAAACCAATCGAACAAACCTCATCCCGGCTAACCTCGGCATCAAAGATGCGGCTTTGGAGACCAGCCTGTCCGAGTATAATGCGATTTTGTTACAACGCATGCGTTTGCAACGAACCGCAACGGATAGTAACCCCGTGTTGGAGCAGATGGACCAACAGTTGGCTTCCATGCGTCAGCATATTATTGCGACGATCGCCTCTGTCAGGGGGAGTCTCAACATCCGCTTGAATAGCATGAAGGCGCAGGATTCCAAATACAACCGCCAGATCAAGGATGCCCCTGAGCGCGAGCGTGAGTATGTGCGCGTGGTACGCGACCAGAAAATCAAGGAGCAGTTGTATCTCTACCTCTATCAGAAGCGTGAGGAGAATGCCCTCATGTTGGCGGCTACCTCTATGCCGGCGAAGATTCTGGATGCTCCGCAACAGGTCGTTTATAGCCACGAACCTCGGTTGATGCACGTCTTGCTGATTTGCTTGATCTTGGCCTTCCTTTTCCCTGCAGCTTGGCTCTATGCAACCATCTTCATCAACAAGAAGGTGGACGATGAGAAAGAGTTTGAGCAACATATAAAAGCGCCGTTCCTCGGGCATGTGTCTGAGACGGACGATCAGAAGTTTATTGCGGTGCATGAGGGACAATCGACGCTTTCGGATGAGCAGTTCCGCTCTATTCGTACGAACTTGCGATTTGTATTACCGTCCGATGTGAAGTCGCCGGTTATGCTCGTCAGCTCGTATATCAACAGTGATGGAAAAACCTACGTGGCGATGAACATGGCCCTTTCCTTGGCGCTCTTGGGTAAGAAAGTAGCTTTGGTGGAAATGAATCTCCGCCAACCGAAATTGGCTTCTTATCTCGGATTGCCGAACAAGGGCTGTTTGACCGATTACCTGGCAGAAACGGGTATCAAACTCGAGGATGTCATTATCCCGAGCAGAGAGCATAAGAATCTGGATCTGATTCCGTGCGGTACCGTACCGCCGAACCCCGCTGAACTGCTGCAGACCGATCGGGCAGAGGAGTTGTTCGCCGAGTTGCGCAAACGCTACGACTATATCCTGGTGGATACTGCGCCTTTGGCTTTGGCCAGCGATGCATTCTTGCTGGATCGCATTGCGGATCTGACCATTATCGTGAGTCGTTTCAAATATACGCCGTATGAGATGATTGAGTACGTCAATCGGGCGATTGAGCAGAAACGTCTGCATAATGTGGTATGCCTGCTGAACGGCGTGAAGGGTTTTAAAACAGGATACGAATACGGACAGTAATGATTGTTTGTGTAGCAGAGAAACCTTCTGTAGGCGCATATATTGCCAACGTCCTGGGTGCTAAACAGAAGCACGACGGCTATTTTGAGGGCAATGGATATCAGGTGACTTGGACTTTCGGTCACCTGTGCGCATTATTGGACCCGCAGGAATATACGGAGCAATGGAAGGGCTGGAACCTGAGTTCGCTACCTATGATCCCGCCGCGTTTCTCCATCAAGGTGTCCGGTGATGCGGGCGTACACAAACAATTCAATGTGATAAAAAATCTGATCGAGCAGGCCGACGAGGTGATTAACTGCGGTGATGCCGGCCAGGAAGGAGAATTGATCCAGCGCTGGGTCTATCAGCAGGCGGGATGTAAGTGTCCGGTCAAACGTCTGTGGGTCAACTCGTTGACCGAAGAGGCTATTCGCGACGGTTTTCAGAAACTCAAAGATCAATCGGAGTATCAGCATCTCTATGAAGCCGGTATGATGCGCGCCATTGGCGATTGGTTGCTCGGCATGAACGCCACGCGCGCGTATACTATAAGGTACGCACGCGGGAGCGGGCGCGACAGGCAGGTCTTGTCCGTAGGACGTGTCCAGACACCGACCCTTGCGCTGGTAGTCAAACGGCAGGCAGAGATAGAGAACTTCGTGCCGCGCACTTACTGGGAACTCAAAACCAATTACCGTGATACGCTTTTTAGCGCCCAGATTCCCGTGGAGGAAGGAGAGTATGCGATCACGAGCGAGGAGCAGGGACAGGCTTTGGTCGATAGTATCAAGGACCTGCCGCTGACCATCACCAGCGTGGAGAAGAAGAAGGGTATCGAGAACGCGCCGAAACTGTATGACCTCACTTCCCTGCAGGTTGATTGCAACAAGAAATACGGCTTCTCCGCCGAGCAGACACTCCAGCTGATACAATCGCTCTATGAAAAACGACTCACGACTTATCCGCGTGTGGATACAACCTATCTGAGCGATGATATCTATCCCAAAGTGCCGGGTACCTTGAATGGTATCAAGGATTATTTTCCGCAGGTAGCACCCTTAATCGGGGCGAAACTGCCGAAATCCAAGAAGGTGTTCGACAACAAAAAGGTCACCGACCACCATGCTATTATCCCCACCGGACAGCGTCCCGATAACATGTCCGCGGACGAGAAGAAGGTCTATGATCTGGTGGCGCTGCATTTCATCGCGGTGTTCTATCCGGAGTGCGAAGTGAGCAATACCACCGTGCTTGCCAAAGTCGGCGAGATGGACTTCAAGGTGACGGGTAGGGAAGTGCTGAAACCCGGTTGGCGCGTGGTGTTCGGAGCCGAAGAATCTGATGCTTCAGATAATGCTGAGAATTCTGAGAATTCCAAATCCCTTCCGTCTTTCGAAAAAGGCGAGAGCGGACCGCATGAACCGGTGCTCAAGGAGAAAACCACCACGCCGCCGAAGTACTACACGGAGGCAACACTCTTGCGGGCGATGGAAACAGCCGGTAAGACGGTAGAGAACGATGAGTTACGCGAGGCAATGAAGGAGAACGGTATCGGTCGTCCTTCTACGCGTGCGGCCATCATCGAGAAGCTCTATCAGCGCAAGTATATCGTTAAGCAAGGCAAGTCGCTTCGGGCTACAGAAACGGGTATCAACCTCATTCATACCATCATTTCCCCCTTGCTCAAATCTGCGGAGTTGACCGGATTATGGGAGAAGAAACTGCGGGAGATAGAGCGCGGCGAATATAAGGCGCAGGACTTCCTGACAGAACTGAAGGAGATGACAGCGGGCGTGGTGCGTGATGTGAAGAGCAATAAGGCCGGCATGCTCTGTCCCGTATGTCGTCAGGGCTTAGTCATACGTGGTAATACGCGCTATGGTTGCTCTCGTTGGAAGGAAGGTTGCACCTATGCAGAGCCATTTTGACAAGTCTATTTGGCAAAAAGATGCGTATGTGCACTTTTTTCGTCAAAAAATACACACTTAGGTGTGTTTTTTTTTGTAATTTTGCACCCGATTTATCGAGCACTTATATAATAAGTTAGGAAAATAACAAATAAATTTAATATCAACAAATCAAATCTCTTTATGAAATTGAACTTTAGAGTGTTCCGTACCATGATGTTCACCGCTATGCTTTTAACTGGCATGGCAGTGGAGGCACGTGTGATTACCGGAACAGTTAAGGACCCGACAGGCGAGACAATCATCTCCGCTTCTGTAGTGGTGAAGGGTACCACCCTTGGTACGGTAACAGATTTCGACGGTAATTATACCATCGAAGTTCCCGATGACGCCAAAGTGCTTATTTTCTCCTACATCGGTATGAAGACGCAGGAGCTGAATATCACCGGCGACGTGATGAACGTAGTGCTGAGTGAGAACAGCGAAGTGCTCGAAGAAGTGGTGGTTACCGGTTACGGTACAACCAAGAAGCGCGATGTCGTTACAGCTGTCGCTTCGGTAGGTGCTGACCAGTTGAAGGACATTCCGGTAACGAGTGCTGCGGAGGCACTTCAGGGTAAGTTGGCTGGTGTGTCTATCGTGGCTTCTGAAGGTTCTCCGGATGCAGAACTTAAAGTGCGCGTACGTGGTGGAACATCTTTAACGCAGTCTAGTGAACCCTTATATATCGTGGATGGTTTCCCTGTTAGTAGCATCGCAGATATTGCTCCGGGTGACATCGCTTCGATGGACGTGTTGAAAGATGCGGCTGCTACCGCTATCTATGGTGCGCAAGGTGCAAATGGTGTTATTATCATCACCACTAAGGACACGGATCCGGGCGAAGATAAAATGACCATACGAGCTGATTATTCCGGATATATGGGATGGCGTACAATCGCCAAGAAATATTCCGTAATGAATGCTGAAGATTTTGTTAGAATGAATTATGAGTATGCGTATTTGAATGGTCGTGGAGATGCTACGAATTTGAATACGAACTTCTATTCATTTTTTGATCCCAAGTATAATGCGGAGACTAAAACTCGTGGTATGGAATTGCCGGAAATTATTGATTATTGGAATGGACAAGAGTATCATAACTGGCAAGATGAAATTTTTACATCATCCCTGAATAGTAATCATTCTTTCAATATCTCTGGCGGAACAAAGAATGCAAATTTTGCGCTAAGTTACAACCGTATTGATGATAAGAGCATTATGTACGGTTCTAATTATAGCAGAAATAATTTGTCCCTCAAGACAAAGTTCAAACCGTTGAAAGGTTTGACGATAGCGGCAACAGTTCGTTATTCCAATACGAATGTGTTAGGTGCAGGAACCAACTCGGCTGATGATGCCGGCTCTAAGTCGGAAACGCGTTTGCGTAATGTGGTAGCTTACTCTCCCATTAAGGTTATTATTCCGGAAGATGAGGATGCTGATTACGGAAATATTTATGAACCGAAGGTGGCTATTGACGATAGCTACAAAAACAAGGTGGATAATAAATTAACCATGAATGGTTACATAAGTTATAAATTCTTGAAATATTATACTTTGAAGGCCGAGATTGGTTATGAAAACCGTGGTGTTTTGGAGGATCGTTATTATGGCGCGTCAACCTATTATGCACGCCAAGGTGATGGCTATTCTTTCTTTGAAAAAAATGGTAATCCTGATCCGGATAAGAAATATGGATATAGTATATCTGCGGACAATAGATTGTCTAGGTTGAAACAAACTAATACTTTTGAGTTTGCGCGCAATTGGAATAGTGCACATGATTTCAACATCTTATTAGGTGAGGAAATTATGATGACAAAGAATACCATTCGTACAACGAGAGGATATGGTTTTGATGCTGCATTGCCTGGTGAAACGGTATTTGATATCTTGAGCCAATCACAAGTATCGGCTTTGCAAAGTTATGTTTTGCCTAAAGATAATATGCTTTCATTCTTCACTCGCGCGAACTATAATTACAAGGGACGTTATTATGCTTCGTTTACATTCCGTGCGGATGCTTCTACTCGTTTTGCAAAAGGACATCAGTGGGGCTTCTTCCCGTCTGGAGCTGTTGCTTGGCGTATGATTGAGGAGCCGTGGATGGAGCCGGCGCAGGAGGTAATGTCCAATTTGAAATTGCGTCTCTCGTATGGTACCGCAGGAAATAATAATGTGCCTCTCGGTTATTTGTCTACATCTTATCTGGCTGACAATACCAAAGCGTATATGGATGGTATGTCCACGATGTTAATGAGTGGTAAAACATCCGGTGGAACAGGTTCTACTGCGAAGTTAATCGCTGCGAACGAGAATCTCACTTGGGAGACAACTGTTACACGTGATTTAGGTCTTGACTTTGGTTTCTTCAATGAGCGTCTAACAGCTACGTTAGACCTCTATTGGAATACAACAAAAGATTTGATCTTGATGTATAGCCTTTACACCGGTGGTTATGACTATCAATATCGCAATATTGGTTCAACAGATAATAAAGGTGTCGAGTTCTCTGTGAAAGGTGTTATCTTGGACAAGCGCTCGAAATCTTTAAGTTATGGTTTGACGGTAGATGCGAATATTTCTCATAACAAGAATACGGTAGTTGACTTGGGCGACCTTTCAAGTTATGAGGTTTCCAGCCAGTGCTTCTCGACTTCTCAGTATGGTCAAAGTTATGAGTATAAGGTCGTAAAAGGGGAAGCTATTGGTAATATATATGGCTATAAGACAGATGGTATATACACAACGGCGGACTTCACATCATACAATAGGTTAAAAGATGAATGGTGTGATGCAGATGGTAAGCCTATTAAAACTCCGGAAGGTGGTTATGCCCGTCCTGGAACTCCCAAATATGTGCTTAATGGCACAGATAGTGTTACCGTCTTAGGTAATGCGCTTCCTGTTGTAAGCGGTGGTTTCAATATTAATTGCTTTGTTGGCGGTGAAAAATGGGGTAAAGTGGATTTCGCAGCAAACTTTACATATTCTGTAGGAAATAGCGTTGTGAATATGTCAGGCTTGGATTACACCACGATGAGTAACCAGACAAAAGGCCGTAACTTACTTGCCTCTGTTGGTTATGATCAACGCTATAGTTTGTTCAAAGAAGATGGTTCTTATATTCCTAATGGATATCCATCAAAGGTGACAGGTGATAAGTACCAAGCGATGGCTTTGGCTATTGAGCAGGCAAATGAAGGAAAAACACAAGCTAATCCTTATGTGGCAGGAAAGGCGGTTCTGACGGATAAGTATGTAGAGGATGGTTCATTCCTTCGTCTGGCAACACTTACTGTTGGTTATACACTGGCAGAAGAATGGACGCGTAAGGCGCATATCTCAAAATGCCGTATCTTCTTCTCTGCATCCAATATTTTCTGTGCAACGAAGTATAGTGGATTGGATCCGGAAGTGGACACCCGCTCTAAAATCAATCCTTTGGCAATCGGTGTGGATTACGGTGCATTCCCGAAGAGCCGCGGATTCAACTTTGGTGTAAATCTTTCTTTTGAATAATATAATATCTTAATACACGTATGAAAACGAAACATTTTGTAGTTTTAAGTATCCTCGTGATCTCTTTGGCAGGATGTGATTTCTTTGACACGAAATCAGTATCCACCATGGATTCGAAGGATGTGTTCTCTACCCCCGCATATACCGAGCAGGCAATTGCTGGTGTATATGAATTATTTGGAGAGAATAACTCATATCGTAATCGAATAGCTTGTGGTTATCAAGGGTATAATACGGATATAGAGCATAGTACGAAATCTGAGGATCTCACTAAAAAACCGGATGAGTCAGATTTGATGCTTTACAATACGAATTATACGAATGGTCAGGTTGCATCTACTACCAAATCGGATATTTGGTCTTATCTGAATACCGGAGTGGAGCGTTGTAATGAGATTATTGAAGGAATAGAAGCGAATAGCAATTACGCCGACCCCGTGAATGATAACGATAAGGCAATGCGTTATTATCTTGGTGAAGCGTATTTCCTCCGCGGTTTCATAGTGCTGGAGATGCTGAAGTTCTGGGGGGATATCCCAGCTCGATATCAATCTTTGTCCGTTAACCCGGAAGGTGTGAATGCTGCCAAAGAGGATCGTAATACCTCTTTTGAACAAGTCCGTTCAGATCTGAATAAGGCGAAAGATTACATGCCCTATTCTGTGGAGATTCCCGTAGGTATGGCCAAAAACAATGTTGGACGTGCTTCTAAAGGAGCTGCATTAGCATTGTTGGCTCGTGCCGATTTGATGTATGCTGGTAAGGCTGTGAGACCGACTCAATTGGTTCGAGGAGGTACGGCCGCATATAAAGTGGATTATAACGTAGATGCGAATAAGCGTACAGAGTTATATAAAGAGGCGCTGGAGGCTTGTGCGGAAGTAATTAAAAATGATGGCAAGAAACTTGCACCGGATTTTGCAACTCCCTTCCAGCAAATCTGTTCCGATGTAAAGGATTATAGCGCGATGGAGCATATGTGGGCGATGCCGTTTGCCGATGGTGCGCGTGGACAAGTACTGAACTATAACTCTCCTAAATTGCCGTCACAATCAACCGATGCTACAAAACCAACTTGTTTAGCTGGCATCTTGAAAGGATATGGAAAAGGCGGTTCTTCAAGTGGTCATGTCACGGTTTCTCCTTATTTGGTGTATAAATATGACAAAAACGACAAACGTCGTGATGTAACAGTAGTTCCTTTCCAGTGGTATTATGATGATGGATCTTCTGTCATAAGTGACAGTACGCGTGAAATAGCATTCCTTGGTTTGGATACCGTTACTTTCCGCTTGTACCAGAAGAATACCCAAGTTAATAACTTTTACTTAGGTAAATATCGTTTTGAATGGATGGCAGAGGGACGTGCATTAACGGGTACGGATGATGGCGTTGATTTCCCTGTGCTGCGCTACGCAGATGTCTTGCTGATGTTCGCTGAAGCCGCTATTGGAGGTATATCTGGCGATAAGCCCGTCAATAATACAGGTTTGAGAGAATTGGATATCTTTAATCAAATCCGTGACCGCGCAGGTATTGCTAGAGCTTCGTCTTTGAATATGGACACGATTAAGTTGGAGCGTGCAAAAGAACTTTGTGGCGAGTATGTCCGTAAATACGACTTGATGCGTTGGGGATGTCTGAGACAGGATGTGGTGAAAGCGGAACAATTTATTCGTAGCATTGCTCGGGCAGAGGGACGTGCTACGGAGCATATCAACGATACACTTTATTTCAAATATGCTTACGATAACAACCTGAAAGCCTATATTATGGATAGCGTATATGGCTTGGCGGTTAATGAATTGGGTGCACCTCCGACTTATGATAAAGCAACCGGTTGGGTAAAGAAAGGCCTGTTTGAGTCCTCTTCAAAGGGTAACTTGCTGGATCCGGATCAGTATCATATATATCTGGTAGAGGAACAGTTAGAGAGTCGTCAGTATTGGCCGATATTTATGTATTATATATCAGCATCCAACGGTAATCTTTGGAATGACTATGGCTATCCGAACTAATATTCATCACATAAACAATCTATGGACATTAGCCTTTGTTGGGCTGGTGTCCATAGCGTTTGTAGCATGTAAGGATAAGAATAATCCGGAGTCGGAGTCGATTGAAGATCCTTCTTTGCGACCCGCCTGTGAATGGGCCGAAGGAGGAGGTAAGATGACAACAGGTGGCGCTGGTGGTTCAGTATATGTTGTATCCTCTTTGGAAGATACACTCAGTTCGGGTGGAAGTATTATGCCGGGAACTCTAAGGTATGCTGTTCAGCAATCGGGCGCGCGTGTGATAATATTTGATGTTGCAGGGATTATTCACCTTATAAAACCTTTGGTGATTTCTAATCCAAATATCTCCATATTAGGTCAATCTGCTCCTGGTGATGGAATTTGCATTGCGGACTATCCTGTTCAGATTAAAGGAACTCAGAATGTGATTTTACGTTTCCTCCGTATTAGAATGGGAGATGCCAAACTGACTGCAGAGGAGGCAGATGGCGCAGATGCGCTTTCTGTGAATAATTGCAAGAATGTCTTGATAGACCATTGCTCGTTTTCTTGGTCAACGGATGAGTGTGTGAGCTGCTATGGAAATGAAGATTTTACGCTTCAGTACTGCTTCATTACCGAATCTCTGCGTAAATCCAAGCACGATAAAGGCAATCACGGATATGGAGGTATTTGGGGCGGAAAGAATGCAACATTCCATCATAACCTGCTGGCGCATCACGATAGCCGTAATCCGCGCTTCGATCACGATTATGTGGATAAGAAACATGCCGGACCCATAGATTTCGTCAATAATGTAGTCTATAACTGGGGAGGTAACTCCACGTATGGCGGAGAAGGCACAACGAAAGGTGCGGGTGGCCGTCATATCAATATGGTCAATAACTATTACAAGGCAGGGCAGGCAACGGGTCCTAAAGACCGTCTTGTGAATCCGACTACAAAATGTGAGGATTTTTGTATTAAGCATGTAGGTGGCGAGTTGGTGCCCGGTAAGTTCTTCCTCTCCGGCAATTATATGTTTGGATATGACGAAGTGACAAAAGACAACTGGAAAGGTTCCACAACGAATGATCAATCCGTGAAAGCAACCGCACGTTGGACCGATGGGCTGAACGCGCTGGAGAAAGAACAAACGGCTGAAGAGGCTTTCGAAACGGTACTGGCAAAAGCAGGTTGCTCACTGAAACGCGATGCGATTGATGCCCGTATTGCGGAAGAAGTTCGTAAAGGAACGTACACTTACACGGGTAGTCGGAGTGGTACGAAAGGCATAATTGATAGTCCGTCTGATGTGGGAGGATGGCCCCAATATGCAGGAGTAGCAGAAACGGATACGGATTTGGACGGCATACCGGATGCATGGGAAACAGCACATAAACTTGATCCAAAAAGAAACGACGATGCCACAAAGCAGACGATTGTGCCGGGTTATACAAATCTTGAAGTGTATCTGAACAATCTTGTTAAAGACTTGTATTGATGATTTTGTCAAAAAATCTACACTTTTTGATAAAATATACTTGTATATATCCGAAAATTGTAGTAATTTTGCGGCGTATTTGTAAAAGCATTTTACAATTAACAACAATATTAACTTTAAAAACTCAACATTATGAAGAAATTTTTCATCTTCGCAACTGCAATGTTTGCAGTATTAAGTGTTAACGCACAAACTTTGATTTTCGATGCTGACACTGTTAAGGCAGCTGGTGAATGGTCTAATGGCTACAAATGGGAGGTAGGAGAAGCTTTTGATCTTACTCTCGTGGATACCAAAGGCAAAATGGCTATCGATGCTAACAATGCTTATTTCGGAACGGCAGACAAATATGTTAAACTCCAATCTCGTTTGAAATCGGGTGGTAAGAGTGCTGAAAGTGGTGAGAATAGCATTGAAATTGAGGTTTATCAAGCTGGTGTTCTGAATATTGCTGTTCGTACCGGTTCAAACTCTGCAACGGATCGTAACGTGATCGTTAGCGAAAACGGTACTGAACTCATTAATAAAATCCTCTTGGAGTCTGATGCTGTTGAAGTTCCCGGTTTGGATGCTAAAGATCCTGCGAAGTTGACGAAAGTTTATCCGATTTTGTCTTGCAATGTTGGTGTAGGTACTGTTCTTATTACCTATCCGGTAGGTTCCGTTAACTTCTATGCTTTTGCTATTGGAGAAATTGATCCGAGTGGTGCAGGTCGCGCTGTTGAGAACGTAAACGCTGCTGTTAAGGCTGAGAAGTTCTATCGCAACGGTCAACTCGTTATCCGCCGCAATGGTCTAGAGTTCAACGCACTGGGTGTTAAGTTCTAATTAATTCCCTTTTAAATACTTAAACAGGCTCGCCATCGCGAGCCTGTTTTTTGCTTCTATTTGCCTTCAAATCGTTAGTTATTCGTTAGTTATTTGTTTGCTATCCGTTAGTTATTCGTTCGTTATTACCCTTCCATCTACCTCACGTCCAACCTCCCTCATTTGCATCTTTCTCGCAGTTTTTTTTCGTGACGGTTTGACGGTTTGACGGTTTTAATTTTTGTCGTGAGACTCTGAGACTCTGAGACACTTTTTTACTCCATCGGATTACCGTTCCAAATCAGATCTTTGCTATGCTTGATCGTGTTTTCCTTCTGCGGCGTAATGGTGCAATTCCGGAAAGTAACCTTCTCCGCGTAGTCAATACTCATTCCTTCGCGGGTACCGTACCAGCTCACACCATCGAAAAGGATGTCATGTACTGGCAGACCTTTCAGACCGCACATATCCACTGCCTTCTGCGCATTGACGCAAGTGATATTGCGGAAGGTAAAGTTGCTCCACTCTGGGAAGAACTTGCTCTTGTCGTCCGTATCCGTCGCACCGCGGCCTCCTGCCGAACGATCAGCATAACCCGATTGGAAGAGTACAGCTGCTTCACGGATGTCCTTCATCGTGATGTTATAGCAGTAGATATCTTCGCACCAACCGCCACGACCCGGAGCTGATTTGAAACGGCAACCGATATCCGTACCGTCGAACATACAATCCTTTACGATCAGACGCTGCATACCGCCGCAGAACTCGGAACCGATTACAAACCCGCCATGTGCACGATAAACGGTGTCGTTCGTGATCAGGAAATCGCGTTGCGGACCTGCCTCTACACCTTTCTGACCTACGCCGCCTTTCATACAGATTCCGTCGTCACCCGCGCTTACATGACAACCGGCAATCAGCGCTACTTGTACATTACCCGGGTCCATCGCGTCGCCGTTCTGTGCCCACCACGGACAATCGATCGTCACGTTCTCAATAATCAAATTCTGAATACGTGTCGGAACCAAGTGGAACTTCGGACTGTTGCGCAACGTCACACCCTCTACAACAACGTTCTTCGAATCCGTGATATTCACTAAGTGCGGACGCATTTTCTCTTGAATCTCCGCCGTAGCGGCGATATTCGGGATACCGAGCTCCTTATTCAAGTTAAACGGATACCAGAGACGATAGGTCTTATCGTCTTGTTTGAGGGTACCGCCGAGCGCCAAAGCCTCTTCCCAAACCTCAGGCAACTTGCCGTCGCGTACCACTTTCTTCTCCTTAATCGGACGCCAGATAAAGCCCTGACCGTCGATCACGCCCTTACCGGTAATACCGATGTTCTCGCATTTGGACGCACGAATAAGCGCATAGCATTTCTTGTTACCGTCGCGCAGGCTGTCGTCTTTCTGAACATACAACTCTTTGTTCTCGCTGAACAGCAGAGTTGCGCCTTTACTTAAATGCAGGTCAATGTTACTGCGTAACTGAATAGGACCTGTTTTCCACACGCCGCGCGGCACGATCACATGACCGCCGCCTTGCTTGCTCAACTCTTCGATAGCTTTGTTAATCGCCTCGCCGCAGTCTGTCTTACCGTCAGGTACTGCGCCATATTGCGCGATATTAACCGACGTAACAGGGAACTTCACTTCCTGTACGTGCTCGATCTCGATAGGCAGACCCTCATAATAATGGTCGTACTTACTTTGTGCGCTTACCATCAGCGCCGCGCCCAACATCAGGGCAGAGAAAAGGACTCTTTTCATGATAATATAATTTTGAATTCTTAATTCTTAATTTTTAATTACAACTATTGTGCCAATTCCGCAATCTTCAATGCCGCATTGATACCGTCCAATGCAGAACTGGTGATGCCTCCGGCATAACCTGCACCTTCGCCGCAGGGGTAGAGCAGCGGCGTGCTCACCGATTGCAACGTTTCCGGATCGCGCGGAATACGTACCGCACTACTGCTCCGACTCTCTACACCTACTATCACGGCATCGTTCGTCAAGAAGCCCGGGTATTTCTTATCGAAATCGCGAAAACCCTGTTGCAACCGTTTCCCTATATGCGCCGGTAACCATTGGTCCAATCGACTCGGCACGATTCCCGGTAAATAACTGCACGACGGCAGATCCTTACTGGCTTTGCCTTCCACAAAATCTTTTAACCGTTGTGCGGGCGCTTGGGCTTGCGGACCACCGTGCTCAAAAGCAAGCCGCTCCAATTCCTCCTGAAACTCCAATCCACGCAACGGATCATCGCCGGGTATATCCTCCGGATTAATCTGCACGACCATACCGCTATTGGCGTACGGCGAGTTGCGATGACTCGCACTCATCCCGTTTACCACGCAACTGCCTGCTTCACTTCCTGCCGGCACGATATGTCCGCCCGGACACATACAGAACGAATACACCCCGCGTCCATCGACCTGCGTCACCAAACTATAGGAGGCATTGCCCACATAGTTGATAATTTCGAGTTCTCGAGGTCTCGAAGTGTCGAGATGATACATTAATTTATTGATGAGTGCCTGCGGATGTTCTGCCCGAACACCCATCGCAAAACCCTTCGTCTCCAACTTCACACCCTCTGCCGCTAACATCCGATACGTATCATGGGCTGAGTGACCGATTGCAAGAATAATAGGAATTTTTAATTCGTAATTTTTAATTCTTAATTCTTTGAGACTTGTGATGCAAGTTTCAAAATGTATCTCTCCGCCTTTTTCAAGAATCGTCTCGCGCATCTTCTTAATAATCCCCGGCAGTTTGTCGCTGCCAATATGCGCGTGGGCTTCATACAACACTGTATCCGGTGCACCGAAATAATGGAACAACTCCATTACGCGCTGCATATTACCCCTTTTCTTCGAACGCGAGAACAACTTCCCGTCACTGAACGTACCCGCTCCGCCTTCGCCGAAACAATAATTCGACTCCGGATTCAAACCCTCATTCCTATTGAGCAACGCGATGTCCTTCTTCCGCTCACTCACCTCCTTGCCGCGCTCGTAGATAATAGGCTTGATGCCGTGCTCCAGCAATGTCAATGCTGCAAACAGCCCTGCCGGACCTGCACCGATAATAACCACCGACCGTTCCGCGTTATGGACATCTTGGAATACCGGCGGCTCATACAAGGGAATAGGAGCGTCCTTCGGAACAGGCTTGCCTTTGTCGTCCGTAAGTATAGTAAGATGCACGCGCAACTCGCGTTGCCGTGCATCTACTGAACGTTTCACTACCCGCCATTGTTGTTCGGCGATATACGCCTCCCGAGGGCTTAGAATATACTGGACGCTATCCATGAATATCCGGGTGTCGAGCCTCTCGACTATTTTCCAATCTTTGCCAAAACAGCCTCGAGACCGAGTTCTTTTACTTTCTCCCCGATCTTTGCTTCCAACTCTTCGCACAGATCCGGATTCTCCACCAGCACTTCTTTCACTTTGTCGCGACCCTGACCCAGTTTGGTGTCTCCGTATGAGAAGAACGAACCGCTCTTCTTGATCACTTCGGTAGCTACTGCGAAATCGAGAATCTCACCGATACGCGAGATACCCTCGTTGAACATCAAGTCAAACTCAGCTTTCTTGAACGGAGGAGCGACTTTGTTCTTCACCACCTTCACGCGCACTTGGTTACCCTTGATCTGCTCGCCGTCTTTGATCTGACCCGTACGACGGATATCGAGGCGTACCGAAGCATAGAACTTCAACGCGTTACCACCGGTCGTGGTCTCCGGATTACCGAACATCACGCCGATCTTCTCGCGGAGCTGGTTAATGAAAATAACGGTTGTACCGGTCTTATTCACCGAAGCCGTCATCTTACGAAGGGCCTGACTCATCAAACGAGCCTGCAGACCCACTTTATTATCGCCCATCTCACCGGCGATCTCTGCCTTCGGTGTCAGCGCGGCTACGGAGTCAATAACAATCAGATCCACAGCGGCCGAGCGAATCAACTCATCGGCGATATCGAGTGCTTGCTCACCGCTATCCGGTTGCGCAATCAGTAACTCGGCAATGTTCACACCGAGTTTCTCGGCATAGAAACGGTCGAAAGCGTGCTCCGCATCAATAATAGCTGCGATACCACCTGCTTTCTGCACCTCCGCCATTGCGTGGATCGCCAGCGTCGTCTTACCGGACGACTCCGGACCGTAAATCTCGATGATACGTCCTTTCGGATAACCGCCTACACCCAGCGCATAGTTCA
>Ga0247610_10002229_pt1 | contig 22713 bp, 19 predicted proteins | sample 174DNAGHGhighgp2_FD_193483 | JGI IMG/M metagenome (GOLD analysis project Ga0247610, IMG submission 193483) | Sheep rumen microbial communities from Palmerston North, Manawatu-Wanganui, New Zealand - 1742 DNA GHGhigh gp2 | ecosystem: Host-associated > Mammals > Digestive system > Stomach > Rumen...
TTGCGTGGAAGGGACACCCATCTCGCAATCGCTCGTCCTATCAATCATTGACGATGAAACCGGGTTCTCCCCTTTGGGAAAGCAAGAGAGGGGCCACATCATTTATCGCCTCGACGGCACTCGTACCGCAAGTATGCAAGAGCCGGGACTCTACATAAAGGACGGAAAGAAAATCCTAGTTAACACATAACACAAGATAAGATATGAATAACGTTGAATCAATCTTTGCAGCCAAGCTGCTCGGCGTAAAAGCCATCAAGTTACAGCCAAGCAATCCCTTCACATGGGCAAGCGGCTGGAAAAGTCCTTTCTATTGCGACAACCGCAAGACACTCTCCTTCCCCGACCTTCGCAGTTTCGTCAAGGTGGAGCTCACGCGACTCGTCATGGAACAGTTCCCCGAGGCAGAAGGTGTGGCAGGCGTTGCCACAGGAGCCATCGCGCAAGGTGCTTTGGTGGCTGATGCTTTAAGTCTTCCCTTTGCATACGTCCGCAGCAAGCCAAAGGATCACGGAATGGAGAACCTCATTGAGGGCGAACTCAAGCCAGGTATGAAGGTCGTGGTGGTCGAGGACCTCATCAGCACAGGCGGCAGCAGCCTCAAGGCTGTCGAGGCGCTCAGGAAAGCAGGCTGTGAGGTAGTGGGCATGGTGGCGTCCTATACCTATGGCTTCCCCATTGCAGAAGAAGCCTTCAAGGCAGCTGGCGTCAAGCTCCTCACACTCACCAACTACGAAGCCGTCGTAGCAGAAGCCCTCAAGACAGGTTACATCAAAGAGGAAGATGTTGCCACTCTCCACGAATGGCGCAAGGACCCAGCAAACTGGAACAAATAGTAAATACAAGATGACTGAATACAAAAGCGAAGTTAAGAAGATATACGCTCCTATTGGGCGCGTCTATGAACGACTGGCAGACCTCAACAATCTGGCTGTCATTCAGCAAGGACTCGACAATCCTGAAGCGATGGAGCGCATCAAGCAGCAGGCAGGCGATAAGGTTTCGCCTGAGCAGCTGGAGCAAGTTGTCGAGAAGTTGCGCTCGTTGCAGTTCGACACAGATTCCGTATCGGGTCAGACCCCTATTGGAACTGCCACTCTGCGCATCATAGAACGCGAGCCGGACAAGACCATCAAGTTTGCTGCCGAAGGAATGCCTGTTGCTGCAAACATGTGGATTCAACTGCTTCCACAAGGCGAGAACGAGTGTGCTATGCGTCTAACTGTCAAGGCCGACTTGAACTTCTTCATCCGCCAAATGGTTGGCAAGAAACTCAAGCAAGGCGTTGATGGCCTCGCACAAATGTTAGCAAGTTTACCATATTAATACTCTCACAATGGCAAAGCTTTGGGACAAAGGATATGAGGTGACAGCGGAGATAGAGCGCTTCACCGTTGGTCGCGACCGCGAGATGGATATGTATTTGGCTGAAGCCGACGTACTTGGCTCAATGGCACACATCACGATGCTCGAGAGCATTGGTCTTCTCGAGAAAGATGAACTGCAGGCATTGCTTGCAGAACTGCGAAACATTCTCGCCGAGATTCGTGCTGGCAAGTTTGTCATTGAGGAAGGCATAGAGGACGTTCACTCGCAAGTCGAGCTAATGCTCACTCGTCGATTGGGTGATGTCGGCAAGAAGATACACTCAGGCCGTAGCCGCAACGACCAGGTTTTGGTCGACCTCAAGCTCTTCATCCGCAAGCAATTGCGTCTTGTGGCAGAGGATGTCAAGAGTCTCTTTGGCGAACTACAGCAGCAAAGCGAGCGTTACAAAGACGTCTTAATGCCTGGCTACACGCATTTGCAAGTGGCTATGCCCAGCAGTTTCGGCCTTTGGTTGGGTGCCTACGCAGAGAGCCTCGCCGATGACCTCGTGTTCCTTCAGGCTGCCTATCGTATCACAAACCGCAATCCGCTCGGTTCTGCCGCCGGTTATGGCTCGTCGTTCCCCTTGAATAGAACGATGACGACTGAGTTGCTTGGTTTCGACTCCCTTGACTATAACGTCGTTTATGCTCAGATGGGACGCGGCAAGACAGAACGTAACGTGGCCTTCGCCTTGGCTGGAATAGCAGGAACAGTCAGCAAACTTGCCTTCGACGCATGCCTCTTCAACAGCCAGAACTTCGGTTTCATCAAACTTCCGAAAGAGTGCACGACCGGCTCGAGCATCATGCCGCACAAGAAGAACCCCGATGTCTTCGAACTGACGCGCGCTAAATGCAACAAGCTTCAGGCTCTGCCTCAGCAGGTTACGCTCATCATGAACAACCTGCCGAGCGGCTATTTCCGCGACCTGCAAATCATAAAGGAAGTCTTCTTGCCTGCTTTCCAGGAGCTGAGAGAGTGCTTGCAGATGGCCACCTACATCATAGCCAGACTTGAAGTGAACGAGCACATCCTCGACGACCCACGCTACGACCTGATGTTCTCCGTCGAAGAAGTGAACCGTTTGGCTGCCGAAGGAATGCCTTTCCGCGATGCCTACAAGAAGGTTGGGCTCGACATCGAGGCCGGAAAGTTTGTGCCGAAGAAAGAAGTCCATCACACCCACGAGGGTAGCATCGGCAATCTCTGCACAAAGGAAATCGCTGCACTCTTCGAGCAAACATGGAACAACTTCCACTTCGAAAAAGCAGAAGAAGCGGAAAAAAGACTGGCAAAATAAGAAATGAAGATACGTACCCTCATATTATTTACTATCTGTTGTCTTTTGCTTGCCGCTTGCAAAGACGGCGAGGTGAACAACAAGTACTGTAACTTGCCTGCAAGACTGAACATCGAAAACGTCTTGCAAGCACCCATACTCTATACTTGTTGCGAGAGCATGGGCGAGTTCTGCTCCATAACAAGCGACGGACAGCGTTTCCTCTTTACCGATGCCTCAAACCACACCTCTGCCATCAACATCGTTGGGCTGATTGGTTATAGCGGTTATACACTCGGGTTAAGTGGTTTCATTGTAGGTCGTCTCACCATTCCCGAAATAGGAGAGGACGTTACTCGCGTCGTCTGCTACGACCGAGCCTGCAGCAACTGCTACCAGAACTACAACATCACAAAGCCTTTAGTATTGAAGACTGGCGGCTACGCCAAGTGCAACAGTTGCGGACGAACATACAACCTGAACGACATCGGCAACGTTTCCGACGGTCCCCAAGGCCGACCTCTCTATCGATACCGCGTCAGCTACCTCGGGCAAACCCTACTCATTTACAACGGATAGCTAGTCCGTATAATATCAAACAGTTAGTATAGCTGACAAACGTGGCACGTGACGATTGCAATTTACACACGTGACGTTTGCAATTTAGGCACGCCTAATTTTTCAACGCAGCATTCCTTTATTGTAAAGTCAACTTGGCAAACCGCAGCATGAGGACTTTTGTGCCTGCATTCTCAAACAACACAGTCGCTTTTGCATCAATGCCCGAACCCTCGAGAGCCTGAACCACACCTCTGCCAAAACGCTCGTGAACAACGGCAGAGCCCACTTTCAATTCGCCGGGAACAGACGGTTGAACACTCGTCGTCGGTCTGTTTGGCGGTGAAAAAGGCCTGGTTGGAGGAACGAAACCGCCTCCAACATTCTGAGGGCGAAAAGGTTTTATCCGCTGCTCTATGCGAGGCTGAGAGGCACCGGAGGCAGACTGAGAGGCTTTGTAGAACTGCTGCGGAATCTCGCGAATGAACCTGCTCGGACGCGAGAACTCCATCCTACCATTGCGAAAACGCGACTTGGCATAAGTGAGGACTACTTGACGCTCAGCTCTGGTCAGAGCAACATAAAAAAGGCGACGCTCTTCCTCGAGTTCACGCGGCACTTCGGCACTCAATTCGCTAGGAAACAAACCTTCCTCCAATCCTGCGATGAAGACGACAGGGAACTCTAGACCTTTGGCGGAATGAATGGTCATCATATTCACCTGATCGGCATCTTTCTCGGCAGTATTGCGGTCAAAATCGGTGGCGAGACTGGCCATTTGCAAGTAATCGCTAATGGAAATCCCAAGCCCTTGTTCTTGGCTGTCTTGCACAAAAACTGCGATTCCATCGATCATTTCCTGCATATTCTCTTGTTTCGACACATCCTCAGGTTCGTGTCCGCTGAATACATAATCCTGCAATCCGCTCTCCTTGGCAACACGTAAAGCTAAGGTATGGGCATCATCGGTCTTGGAGCACTCGTGGAAGGATGCAATCATGTCGGAGAACGCTTTCAGACGAGCGATGGTTCCTGCATTCAACCCAGGACAAGCACCTGCTTTGAGCATCTCCCATACCGGCGTCCCTGCTTCTCTTGCCGACAAGAAAAGCTTGCCGACAGTAGTATTGCCAATGCCTCGGGCAGGCTTGTTGATGATGCGTCGCAAAGACTCTTCATCATAAGGATTAACAGAAAGTCGAAGATAACAAAGCATGTCCTTGATTTCCTCGCGCTGATAGAACGATGTGCCAGCATAGATATGATAAGGAACACGACCTTGAAGGAAACTGTCCTCTATCTTATGGCTCTGGGCATTGGTACGATAAAGCACGGCGATGCCTTTGTATGGGATGCCTGCACGATGAGCTTTCTGAACCTCTCGGAGAATAATGTTGGCTTCGTCAGTGTCGCTATAGGCAGGGAAGAGGGCAATAGGATTACCTACCTCCTTCTCGCTGAAGACGCTCTTCGAGATTTGCTCACGATTATTCCGAATCAAACTTCCGGCTGCATTTACAATGGTCTGAGTGGAACGATAGTTACGTTCCAATTTAAAAAGGCGAGTTTCTGGATAAGCCTCGCGGAAGTGCAGGATATTGTCAATGTCGGCTCCTCGGAAACTGTAAATGCTTTGGGCATCATCACCAACGACACAAACGCGTTGTCTTTGGTCGGTAAGGAGCTTAATTATCTGATGCTGAGCGAAATTGGTGTCTTGATACTCATCGACGAGAACAAAATGGAAACATTCCTGCCAATGAGCCGCAACCTCCGGATTATGCTTGAAGATAAGCCAGGTGTTGAGCAGCAAATCATCAAAATCCATAGCGTTAGCTTGCTTCAAGCGCTCTTGATAGCGGTTGTAGACCTCTGGCATCATGGAGCGATGAAAATAGGCATCGCTCTCGCGAAACTCACGAACAGAAGCATAGCCGGAAGGCAGGATTAGTCGGTTCTTAGCAGCAGAGATACGGCTTTGGGCAGCATTGGGTTTATAAACCTTGTCATCAAGGTTCATCTCTTTGATGATAAGTTTGATGAGACTCTGGCTGTCGGTAGTATCATAGATGGTGTAGTTTTGGTCGTATCCTAGCCTATTCCCCTCTACACGAAGTATCTTGGCAAATATACTATGGAAAGTTCCCATCCAGAGCGATGTAGCTTTCTCTGGCGAAACAAGGGTGGCGATGCGCTCACGCATCTCTCGAGCAGCCTTATTTGTAAAGGTCAACGCAAGGATGTTCCACGGCTGCATCCCTTGCTCCAAAAGGTATGCAATCTTGTAGGTTAGGACACGCGTTTTCCCACTTCCTGCTCCTGCTATGACGAGAGAAGGAGCATCTATGCAGAGCACTGCTTCACGCTGACTGGGATTAAGGTCGTCGAGATTCATGATATCATATATTGAATGCATTGCCAGCAAAATGAAACAATGATGGCGAAGGGGATTGCAAGCGGATGCTTTCGGACACCATGGGTGAGCATCTGAGGCCAAGGCTCACGTTTGTTGTGCCCATAGCTAAGGCAAAACACGATAAACGAGAACCAACCAAGAAAGAGCAAACCATCAAGCAAAGGGCTACCTGCAAGGCCACCTGTGACACTTAGCAAAGGACTGCTGGGAGCAATAGCAGCAAACAGAATGGTAAGAAAAACAATAGAATAGATGGCAAGGTAACGCAAAAAGCGTGGGTCGCGAAAAGCACGTCCGAGCGGAAGTATTCCACTTTGTTTTATCACACCTTGCATCATCAGACAGCAAAGCGCGAACATCACCAATCGACTGTGAAGGCAGTCGCTCACATGACGGAAAAGCCATCGAAGGCCGTCATCGTCGAGAATGCTTCTACATGGAACTCCCAAAGCAGACAACACCCACGAGAGGAAAGGCAGCGACGACGCCAACACCAATAGGATGGTAAAGTTGCGCTCGTTATTGTTCATCAGCAACTAAATTATCGGGGTCGATGATATGTAACTGTATGGCTCTAACCACAAGTCGTACGGCATTCACACCACTTCTCTCACGCTCAGGAAAGAGTCGGTTGGTGAGGTCAACTTGTCGCTTCTCAAGGCTCTTCGTACTGAAAGGCATCTGTCGAAGACCAGCTATCATGTCTTTCGTGTAGCCAAGTGCAAGGTGACGCAAAAAACGCTCGTCATACTCGTCTATCTCGTACTCCACGAAAGCATCGACGGAAGCCTGTTCCTTGCAAACAACCTTGCGGAAACGTGCCATTACTTTCTCGAGGAAAGGCTCGTTGAAAACAAGATGACGGCCATGCATCACTTGTACGATATCATCTCTCTGCAAAAGATTGCCCGTCTTGAGGATAATGCCGTCTGCTCCTGCTGTGAGCACCTCAACCCAAAGGCGTTCATTAAGAATTTCGCCAGTAAAGATAAGGATTTTCATGTCGGAATAGCGTGTCCTGAGCTGTCGGCAGATATCTACGCCAACGGTTGTGCTGCCACCCAGTCCAAGGTCGAGCAGAACGAGGTCGGGCTGTCCTTCTCGCATCAGCTTCCAAAAATCGGCTTCGCCTGTTGCTGTGCCAATAATCTCTGCCTCAGGTACTTCGGTTTGCAAGATCTGCTGAGTACCCTTAAGTTCCAGTTTGTCGTCCTCGACAATGATTACTTTGAATTTATCCATATCGTGTAATTTTATGAGTTCATAGGTTTATGAGTTGTCAGTAGGGAAAAACATATCTTGTAACCCGATTTTGTGTTTTCTGCCACAAGTCGAAGTCCTGGATGACCACAAGCAGCATCGTGCTCACGAAGTATCTGACGTATAACAAGATACTCTATTCGCTCTGTCTGCGGAGAGAAGAGATTGGAGAGTTGTTCAGGCGTAAGTGATTGACCTAATACATTACATATTATATAGGTCATGTTTTCATGCTCTTCATCAGAAACTCTACTGTCCTCTGGCACTACCGAGAACAATTGGTCAAAAAGCAGATGCAAAAGTGTTTCATCGCCCTTTACATAAGCCTTCGTTGGACGAGTTTCAACATTATAAACTTCAGAGGCGTATGTAATAAGGTCACTCACAGCAACAGGTTGCAAGCGTAAAACACTTTGGTCGGTCTGACGCTGAGCCTGTTCATAAAGTAACATATAAATGTTGCGATAATATGTTACGAGGTCGAGAAGAGTGCGATGTGTATCTGCATCGATACCATTCTGCTGCATATCATCAGCAATTTGTTTAATGCGAGAGGGGAAATACATCGTCTCGTGCTTGATGGTGCTCAGCGAGTTATCGAGTATCTGATTCATTACATACAAACGGTCGTGTTCGAAGCGTTGCTTCTGTGCTTTTTCCTCAAATTCTTCGATAAAACCGCTATTTTCGTGCAACTTATCCAAAGCAGAGGAGAACTTATGGTGTAACTCATGAACGGGCTGACGAAGTTGCGGCTGGTCGAGATTGTGGGAAATATCCTGCAACTCATCTGCCAAGGTTTCTGCATTCTTGGGGAAAGAACGAAGAACGGAGGAAAGTCGCTGATAAAGGTCGTCGAGCGAGGCACGATGACGGAGACGATGACGCAGCACAATCATATAGAACAAAGCAAGGGAGGCGATGAGCAACAAGACAATCAGGACATAAAGAACATGAGAGTCTTCATTCATCTTCTCAAGCCGCTGACAATCGGAAGCAAGCGAACGGTCGGTACTGAAAAGGCGATGCAAACGAACACATTCCGCATTACTCAGCCTATACTCATCCCAATCCCCAAGAGCTTGAGCAGCAATGGCCTGCTCATTATAAAGTGATACTAGCAATGGTGTGTCAATCGGCGCTTTTACTAGTTTAATGGCACTATCAGCATAAAGCCATGCATCAGCATATCTTCCCTGAAGATTAGCATTATAGGTGGAATCAAAAAACTCATAGCAACGTTGTGGCATTGCGTGAGCAAAGAGAGTAAATATAAAGAAGAGCAAAGACAAAACTTTGGGCAAACGGAACCAGAAACGACTTCCCTTCCCTTCTTGGCTCTCAACACCAAAATCGCAGACATTGAAAAGCGATGAAAGCTTCTTATAACTGTTTATAATGCCTTTGCAATTCATGATGCCGAAACCGAAACCTTTGCTTGCGTTCTTCGCACCAATACGATTAGGGTCATAGACTTTGCTGCTGTTAAGAACTTGCACATCTTCCTGAGGAAGACCAATACCTGTGTCACAGACACTGATTTCAACGTAATCGTCGATGGAATCGGCCAATATTGTCACCTTTCCACCTGCAGGCGTGAACTTACGGGCATTGTCGACAAGAGTGTTAACCATGAAGAGTGTCAGAGCCTTGTCAGCTTTTACACATATATCTGACTCAGGGATTTCGAGCATGAGTTGTTGCTGAGCAAAAGCATGCTGCTGCATGGAAATAACACTGAAAACTTCGTTGAGTGGGAAGCGAGACACTTGAAGACCGAGTTTTCCCTGTTGCATCTGAATCCACGAAGTCAGTCGGTCATTGATGGTCATCATGCCAGAACACAATTCTTGGATATAAGAAAGATGTTTTGGCACATTTTCGCCCATTTCATCGAGCTTTTTAACTTCTGCAATAACCCTGTCCAAGTACGGAATGATGGCATAAACTACAGATAGCTTTGTACGTTGAAGGATGTGCCGTTTCTGTTCATTAAGGATGCGTTGACACATGACTTCACATTCCTCCCTACTCTCTTCTAAGTGCTCCTCACTCTCTTGCAAAAGTTTCTGAAGTTGGTGTTTTGCTTGCTTATAATCGTCACTGGAACCAATCTCGCGTACTTGCTTCTCGAAAGAAAGCGAGCGTCGTTTGAGCTGCCTATAATATATAATGGAAAGAACAACAACTAATATTACAAGCGACAGCAAGAAGAAGAACTGAACTCGTTCGCCCTTGGCTTCTTGTTTCAGCAATGCTTTTCGGCTGTCTAACTCTTTGTTCTGACGAGATTCATCAAGCAAGTCAAGATAGATATTACGATGATTGTCCGCACTCAACTTATCACCGAGGGCACTATAAGTAAGGCTGAGGTTTTCGTGAATGCCTGCCAACCAAGGAGTTACCTGATAAGGCGACCGTCTGTAGTCAGAAGCAAGATGAAGAGCCTTACGGAAACTCTTGAGCGCCTCATCATAATGTTCGCCTGTGAAGTAAACCTCACCTAACGTTCTCATTGCACAAGCCGTCTGGAAAAGGTCGCGATACTGCTGGAAGAGGGCAATGGAGTGATGCGACAAAGCAGCTGCAAACTGGTATCGAAGGGAAAGTGTACTATCCTTTTGCCACTGCAGATGCTCTCCATAAAGGTAACTATACGCGTCAATACGTTGCTGCTTAACCCAACTTGCGCGAACTGAATCAGCGACCATAGCTGAAAGTGATTGCAAAGCATTTGCCTCAAAATAGGTGAAATGATTGGCTTTGGCGAGTGTATAGACGCGGAAAAGATGGTTAAACTCCGTGACAGTCACCTCCTCGGGATTGCCATCAATAAGTCCACCGCTACCCAACATATAATGGTAGTAAAGCCATTGCGTTGTATCTGTCTCAAGGTTCACGTATTGTGCAGCTTCCTGAATCTCGCTTCGAGCTGCGCTGTCCTGCCCGAGATAATAATAATAGGTGGAAGCCACGATGTGGAGCTCAGTCAAAGCATAATGGAGACGGTGCTTCTGGCGCTCAGTAAGGGTGCTCTCCTCGGAGAGGATACGGCTGAGACGTTTCTGGGCACGAAGACGGGCATCGAAGAACGACTTGCCTCGCCCGATACGTTGCATCACCTTCATTGACAGCACATCAGCACAAAGTAGCTCAAGTTGGTTCCGGCTGAAACGGTATACATGTTGCAAGAGATGAAGCGTCTGGTCGTAGCGCATCTGCTGATAAGAGACGTACGCCATATTGTTTAGGGCTTCTGCTTTGCCGTCAGGATCATCAGAAGAACATGAGTAAGCTTTGTTCGAAGCCTGCAAGGATGCCGAAATGTCTGTATAGCGCAGACGATAAGCCAAGTCGTTGTTCTCCGAAACAACCATTGCATTCCTTTCATCGACCGTGGAACAAGCGATGAAAAGGGCAATAATGAGGAGAAGGGTGGCTTTGACTTTCATCTGAATTATTTTGAGTGGATGGTTGCTTTAACCTTATATGAGGCTGAACGACTTCTTGGGGATCCAGCCTTGTTTGCCGTCAGCAATGCTCACTTCGCACCATTCTTTGAGACTGTTGTCGAGGATTTCAACCTTGCTTCCCTCGTGAAGAACGAAGAGGTCGTTACCGTTGTCGGCTGGTGTACTCTTGACTGTAACGGCTGGAGAAATGATGATTCCGCTAGTATGAACCTGCTTGAAGTTCTTTTGTTGCAAGGCACAAACGTTGGCAAGTATGGAGATGAGCAAAAGCAAAATTGCCGATGAAAAGGCAAGTTTCCGCACAAATATGCTGTCGGAAGCCCAGAAAAGAAGCAAGGAAACGAGCATGAGGACAAAGGACGCCAAGCCGATAATGGTCCAGGTACGAAGGCTAAACCAGTTCGTCATGCTGCGAAAATAGGTGAATAGAATGAATTCATGCTGCGGAATAATCTTGTCAATGGTCTTCGTACGGGCCAGTTCGAGGTTGAAGAGCACGTCCTTGTTGCTCGGGTCAAGTTTCAAAGCACGTTCGAACCAAAGGACACTATGCGCAATATCGTCAAGGCGATAGTAGGCACAACCAAGGTTATAGAAGACCTCTGCATTTGGACTTTGCTCGGCCAACTTGCCATAAAGTTTGACAGCCTTCTCGTAATCACCTTGTACATAAGCCGTGTCGGCCAAAGTCTTCGTTTCGGCAGGACTGGCAGCAAATATCGAAAGAGAGGAAAGCGCCAGGAAAAATGCAAAAATATACGGTTTCATCGTGATTTTCTTATATTTTGTGTGACTTGAGCGAGGCATTCATCCGCGTAATTACATCTGATGCTTGCTGGTATATCTTCTCTTTTGCAAGGTTCGCATCGGCAGTCGGAGCATATCGCGCGAACTCACAATCGCTCAGGACTGCAATGAAGGAATCTACAACTTCCTGTTCCACACCTCTCGATGTAAGACCAGATATGACATTCTCCTTGTTGAGTTCGTTAGTCGGGAGGGACAGTTTGTCGCCTGCATAACCGAGCAAAGCGCGCATCACTTCGTCGTAGAAAGCGGCATCGTCCTTGGTGTGCAAAAGTTTCGAAGCCTTTTTCAGTCGTCGAGATGCCACTTTGCCTGCTTTCTTACCTTTCACGCTCCACGAATTCGGATTGAGTTTCTGTTGGTGTCTCAGCCATAGGAAAGCTGCGACAAAGGCAAGGAAAAGCAGCAGGTAAGTGAGCCAATATGAGGAAATTCCGAAGAAATCATCCTCGTCTTCGCTGGTGTACTCGCCCAACTTGATGAAGCGAATGTCGTTACTTAGCACGTTAAGATCCTCTTGTTCGCGAGAGTAAGCGACTGGTTGGCCCTTCGCTTTGGCAACTGCGAGGTGGAAGGAGTCGGTCCGAACCGTGTTATAACGCTCCTGTTCAGGGTCGAAATAACAGAATTCCACTGGTGGAATCGAGAATTTTCCGCCGTGACGAGGAACGACAACATAGTCGTAAGTGATGTTTCCCTTAGCCCCCGTTGCCGTATTTGTCGTCTTGTTATTCTCCTTAGGATCATAGACTTCGAAGTCCTGAGGGAATCGAACCGTCGGAGCTTTCATGAGTTTCATATTGCCCTGACCTGAGACGACGAGTCGAAGGGTTGCGGCATCGTTGGCATTCACCTGGTCTGGAGTGAGCGTGGCAGACACAGAGAACTTTCCTACGGCACCTGAGAAGTTTTCTGGCTTTGGCGTTGGGAGGGGCATTACGTCAATCTCGACGGCTGGTGCAACGATTTGTTTACGAACCATTTGTGAGAGACTTCCGCCGCCAAAGAAGATGTCGAAGGGATCCATCGAATGGTTCTGCACCTCGACTTGCGTGTCGAAAGTGATGCTGGGAATCTTGATCTTGCCCGTTTTCTGAGGGAATACGACATATTGTTTCCAGACGGCTGTACCATAGTTCCTGCCGTTAACGCGTTCGTACTTGAGCGTCATTTGTGCAGATCGGTCTAGTTCTTGGACGTGACAACCGTCTATCTGAGGCATTTCGCCAGAGATTTGCTGGATATTCACAAGTGTGTAGAGCTTGTAAGTCAGCATCACAGCTTCTTGTTCGTAGATTTTCTTTCGGTTTGCAGTAACGGTCATATAGAGGTCGCTACCGCTGATCTGACCTGAGCTGGAAGCGCCCTGCTGCTGACGTTGCTGGCGAGGATTGCTTCCTTGTTGCTGATTCTGAAGTTGTTGGCTCTGTTGCTGACTTGCAGGCAACACTTCGATGCTGGAGGTCCCGCTCTTTATGGCCTTTCCGTTAACTTTGATTGTTGCTGCAGGCACCTTGACTGTTCCCTCGGAAGTGGGTACGACGGTATAGGTAAAAGTTGTAGAACTGCTTTGAGTTGTGCGGCCGTTCACCATCGAGAAATTGCTCGAGCGACTGGTGCTAGGACCGTAAAGGACGTTGAAGCCCTCGAAGTCCCCCACCTGAAAGTCTTCGATGTCCTGCGTGTTGGCGACATAACTGATGCGGATTCTCTGCCCGACTTCGGCTTGATTGGGAGCCTGAACCTTGAGTGTAACTTGCGGAAAGACAGGACTTAACGCAAGGAACAAGAGTGTGAATATCGTGTAAAGTCTTTTCATCTTGTGGTATCTCTTTCAACGTATAGTGTTATGATGGCAAACGTATAGTGTGACGATTGCAATTTACTAGTGTGACAATTGCAATCATCACGTTTGACATTTGGCAACGACACTGGTGTTGTTTTTGATCATCCTATTTTACCATTGTTTCTGCAGCTGTTTCTGCTGGCGTTTTTGCTGAGCCTGCTGAATTTTTTCCTGTGTGGCTTTCTCGTCTTGCATAGCTGCATTCAGCATCTGCTCGGCATTCTCGCGACTCATCTGGTCTTGCTGAGGTTGCGGTTGTTGCTGCTCGTCTTTTTTATCTTGTTGCTTTTGTTGTTCTTGTTGCTTTTCCTGTTTCTCGTCCTGACCCTTGTCGTCTTTCTGCTGATCCTGATTGTCCTGACCGCCCTGATTCTTCTTTAGTTGGAAGAGACTCAAGGCATAGTTGTATCGTGTCTCATCGTTCGTGGGGTCATTTCGCAGGGAATTCCGATAACAGGCGACTGCCTTGTCGAACTGCTTGGCAGCCTGCAAGACCACACCCATATTGTGATAAATCTGGGCGAGGCGACCTTTGTCCTTCTCCAATCGAGCCGCCGTCTCATACTCCTTCATAGCATCTTCAGCTTTGTTCTGATAGAGAAGCGCATTTCCGAGATTGAAGTGCGAGATGGGATTCGTATTGTCCTTCTCAATAGCCTTCTGATACTGGACCTGAGCCTTATCGTAAACACTGTCTCGCATCAAGCGATTGCCGCGACGAATGAAGTCTCTATCCGTTTGAGCCGCTGCCGAAAGGCTGAAAATCAACAGGATAAGCATCGCTGCAGGACGTCCTCGGCGGAAAAGATTGCTGAGCCAAGTTGATTTGCTCTCCCTTTCAAGCAGGAAGACATCGAGGAGCAAAAGCACCAGTCCGATGAGGATGAAGCCCTGGAACTGCTCGTCATATTCGCTGTATATCTGGCTCTCCATCTTGGCTTTGGCCAGTCTGTCAACCTGCTCCGAAAGCTTCTTCTGAGCCGAACTGCTGTTGTCGACGTAAATATAGGAACCGTTTCCAGCCGTAGCTATCTCGCGACACATCTCCTCGCTCAACTTCGAAATGACCGTATTGCCCTCATCATCAATGATATATTGGCCTGTTCCAGGAATGGGAATGGGTGCTCCACCAGGATTTCCGATACCCAAAACATAGACACGAATACCTTTAGAAGCGGCCTGTTTCGCAGCCTCAACACCCCTTGCCTCGTTGTCCTCGCCATCCGTTATCACGAAAATGGCTCTGGAAACATCTTCCTGCTGAGTAAAACTGCGCATCGAAAGGTTGATAGCTTCTGCAACATCTGTGCCTTGAACGCTCATCATCGAAGGCGAGATGGTCTCGAGGAACATCTTGGCACTCACGTAGTCGCTTGTGATAGGCAATTGCACGAAAGCCTGGCCGGCAAAGACAATCAGGCCGATCTTGTCGTCCTTCATGCCGTCCACCATGTTGCTCACCATCATCTTCGCCTTTTCCAAACGATTGGGTTTCACGTCTTCAGCCAACATCGAATTGCTGACGTCAAGCGCGATAATTGCCTCTATGCCAACGCGTTCGCGAGTATCAAGGCGGGTGCCGAACTGCGGACGAGCCAAGGCAACAATAAAAGATGCCAAAGCTGCCATTGCAAGCCAGAACTTCAGTTCAGGCCTCCAACGCGACACACCAAGGAAGAGTTGCTTGGTCAACTCTGGGTCGCCAAAGCGTTTAACCTGCCTTTTCTTCTTGTATATAATATAATAATGTATAGCTGCTAGTGCTACGAGCACTAACAACAAATATAAGTATTGTGGACTTGCAAAGCGAAACATCGTGTATATCTGCGATTTAACGATTTACTATTTACGGGATTCTCTTCAATATAGTATTTCTCAACAGGATTTCAAGCAAAAGACAAAGGACGCTGATGAGCAGGAACATTCCATAGGCTTCGTAGCGCTTGGAGTACTGCCGGACGTTCATTTTGGTCTTCTCCAACTTGTCGATTTCCTGATAGACTTCGTGCAACTTCTGGTTATTCGTGGCACGATAGAACTCGCCATCAGTCTTGCGGGCAATCGTGGCGAGCGTCTTCGTGTCAATCTCCACAGGTACATTGACGTATTGTATGCGTCCGCCAACGGGCCAAGGATAGGGAGCCGTGCCGTTTGTGCCGACACCAATCGTATAGACGCGAATGCCGAAGCTCTTCGCGATGTCGGCTGCCGTATTGGGACTTATTTGTCCGCAGTTGTTGGAACCGTCGGTGAGCAAGATGATGACCTTGCTCTTCGCCTTACTGTCCTTTAGTCGCGACAAAGCATTCGCCATGCCCATACCTATCGCAGTACCGTCTTCGATGAGACCGCGCTGTGCCATATCGACCTTCGTGCCGTTCAGTAGGTTCAGCAGAACTGCGTGGTCAACAGTCATGGGGCATTGTGTGTAGGCCTCTCCGGCAAAGAGCGTGAGGCCGATGTTATCGTCAGGACGGCCGCTGATGAACTCGAGGGCAACATTCTTGGCTGCCTCGATGCGGTTGGGCTTCAAGTCTTCAGCCAACATACTGGTGCTGACATCCATACAAAGCATGATGTCTATGCCCTCAGTATGCTTGCTGCTCCAACTGTTCGAGGTTTGCGGACGAGCCAAAGCAATAACGGCAAACGTGTAGCAGGCAAGCCTTAAGAGGAGCGGCAAATGCAGCAATCTCTGCCTCAGACTCTTGGGGGCTTTGAACATAGCCTCTGTGCTGCTGACTCGGATGGAAGGCGTCGAAGCCTTATGCTTGAACCAATACCATATTATATAAGGTATTGCCAGCAGCAACAAAAGCAGATATAGCGGGTTTTCAAATGTCATGATGTTCAATGGTCAATGTTCAATGTTCAATGACTTTACATTAAAAGGTCTGCCGAACGCCAGATTATCCAAGCCAGCAAAGCAACAGAGAGAACAGCAAGTACACCTATTGCAACACGCATCATCTTGACTTGCGTGAGTCGTTTTTGGTCTGTCTCCTTGATGATCTCGGGTTCTGGCTTAGCATTCGGATCGACTTCTATCTTTGTCTGATTGACGTATTCTACGGCAGCGACAAGATTTGCGTCGTTCTCGTTGATGAGCGTACTCCACTTCGCAAACTTGACGAGATCGGCTGTGCGGAATATCTCGCGCAGTTCGTCGAGTGCCTCTTCGTTGTTCTCAGAAATAAGTCGCTCAATGATTTCGTTCGACGTCATCTCCATCGCATTGAATCCGTAGCGGTCACGAATGTAGTTACGTAGGGTATCGGTCAACAGAGTGTAGTATTCCTTGCTGTCCTCCTCTGCCCATTTCCGCTCGCTCTTGATGCGCTCTATCTCTGTCATTGCGACTTGATGGGGTGGCAGTTTCTTCTTTCTACGAATGAAGCGAACGATGGGTTTGCCGTGCTTGACGTGATACCAAAGGTATGTAATGCAAGCCAACATCAGCAGGAACAAGAAGCTTCCAAGCGTTACCATACGCCACTCTTCCCAAAGGAAGGGCAACTCCATGATGTCATTTGGCGGGAAGAACTGGTCGAGGTGGAGTGTATCGACGTCAACCGTATAGACTTTCAGCGCAAGGCTCTTCGATTCATATCGTGTGGTATCAACCAGCACCTCCATTGGTGGAAGGTAATAAAACGCAGAATCCCAAGCCGTTATGGTGTAGGCTTGGCTGATTGTCATACGTTTGCCGTCGTTGAGGATAGCTGTGTCGAGCTTTCCGACCTCAACGACCTCAACGTCCGGAATGAGTTCCTGTCCCTTCTTGATATCGGGCATCCGGAGTTTCTGCTTTGCGTCGAGAGTGACAGAAAGTGTGAGGCCCGTCTGTTGACCGATGTAGAGTTCTAAGGAATCTATCTTCACATCGACCTGGACCTGCGCCTTGACGCTGGCAGATAACACACAAAATGCTATGATTAATAATTGTCGTTTCACGCTCATAACTACTTACGATTTGCAAAAAGACCTCTTAACACACTCACATAATCTTGGTCGGTTCGCACACTGACAGCATCGACCTGACTGCGACTGAAGGTGTCCTTGAGTCGCATCGACTGTTCCTTCCACCACTTTGCCTGCGCATTCCTGACGGCACTACTGCTTGTGTCAATCACCTGTTCCTGTCCCGTCTCTGCATCATGCACCTTCAAGAGTCCAATGTTCGGCAGCTCCGCAACACGTTTATCATAAACCTGAATGGCAACAACGTCATGTTTGTGAGCAGCGATGGACAGCGGCTGCAGGAAGGGATGCTGGTCGAGGAAGTCGCTCAGCACGAAGGCAATGCAACGCCTCTTGATAGCCCTCGTCATGTATTCAAGGGCGTAGGCGATGTTCGTCTGCTGACTCTCGGGCTTGTAGTCAAGGAGTTCGCGAATGATATAAAGGATGTGTTTGCGACCTTTCTTAGGTGGAATGAACTTCTCTATCTTGTCAGAGAAGAAGATGACGCCTATCTTGTCGTTGTTCTGAATGGCAGAAAAGGCAAGCGTGGCAGCAATCTCAGTTACCATATCACGCTTAAACTGCTTGACGGAACCGAAGTCGAGGCTACCGCTGACGTCAACCAGCAGCATAACTGTCAGTTCACGCTCCTCCTCGAAGACTTTGACGTACGGCTTTCCGAAACGAGCCGTCACGTTCCACTCGATGTCGCGAATGTCGTCGCCGTACTGGTACTCGCGCACTTCGGAGAAAGTCATGCCACGTCCCTTGAAGGCAGAATGATACTCGCCTGCAAAGATATTGCTGCTCAGACCTCGAGTCTTAATCTCAATCTGCCTGACCTTCTTTAGAATCTCACTTGTTTCCAATTCTCGCTCTTAATTATGAAATATGAATTGAGAATTATGAATTGCTTTAGGGCACTTCGACCTTATTGACAATCTTGCTGATGATTTCCTCGCTGACGACGTTGTTCGCCTCAGCCTCATAAGTGAGACCGATGCGGTGACGGAGCACGTCGTGAGCCACGCTGCGAACGTCTTCGGGAATGACATAACCGCGTCTCTTGATGAAGGCAAAGGCACGGGCTGCCAATGCCAGATTGATGCTGGCACGAGGCGAACCGCCAAACTCGATATAGTCCTTGATTTCCTTCAGGCCATACTTCTCGGGATAACGCGTGCAGAACACGATATCAGCGATATACTGTTCAATCTTCTCGTCGAGATAAACCTCGCGGACAATCTCACGAGCCTTCATTATCTCGTCAGTTCCCATCACGGGTTTCACTTCCTGAGCATCGCCCTTAATCTGCTGACGGATGATGAGTTTCTCCTCTTCGAGTTTCGGATAGTCAATAACCACCTTGAGCATGAAACGGTCGACTTGAGCCTCGGGCAGAGGATAAGTGCCTTCTTGCTCGATGGGGTTCTGTGTGGCGAGCACAAGGAAAGGCTTCGGCAACTTGAAGGTATTCTTTCCGATAGTGACCTGACGCTCCTGCATAGCCTCGAGCAAAGCACTCTGCACCTTCGCCGGAGCACGGTTTATCTCGTCGGCCAGCACAAAGTTGGCGAAGACGGGGCCTTGCTCTACGAGGAACTTCTCGTCCTTCTGACTATAGATCATCGTACCGATGACGTCGGCGGGAAGCAAGTCGGGCGTGAACTGGATGCGACTGAACTTGGAGTCCACCAGTTGGGCAAGCGTCTTGATAGCCATTGTCTTGGCGAGGCCCGGCACACCCTCCAGGAGTATGTGTCCGTCGCTTAGGAGGCCAATGAGCAGCGACTCGATGAGATGCTTCTGTCCAACAATCACTTGATTCATGCCCGTCACCAGATTCGTGACGAAGCCACTTTGTCTTTCTATTCGTTCGTTTAATTCGCGAATGTCAATTGATTCTGCCATAATAATTAATAATGTATATTTTTATTTCGGGCACAAAATTACTGCTTACTCTTTTATCTGCCAAGCGAGAAATGATAAATAAAGTTATAGCTGTGTTTAATTCTGTTAAAATTACCTTGTTTATAAGATTATCACTCTATCCTCTCAAGTTCGGGGAGTTTGATTTCCATATCGACAGGAATGTTGTCGGGGTCGGGGAAGTCGTTGTGGACGATGATATACTTGGCATACTCCTTGTCGCCATACTCCTCTCGCGCAATCTTGGCGAGATAGTCACCAGGCTTCATGACATGTGTCTTGCGAGTTCCGACAATTTTATACTCTCCACCTGGAACTTGAGCATACTCAATCTCGGGAGCAGGTGCTTCTTCAACTGGAGCTTCCACTTGCGGTTCGACTACTTGCGGCTCCGTGTTTGCAGACTTCTGTGTCAAGGAACGAGCTATGAAATAAGCAATCACGCAAAGAAGCAGAAGACCTAAAATCCAAGCCATTGTCTTCTTCCAATTGAACTTTTTACCCTTGCATTCGTTCGTTGACTTGGGCTCAGCCTTTGGTTCAGGCACAGGAATGGACGTTGGCTCTGGCGTTGGTTCGGATTCCAACTTCGGTTCTTCTTTCTGCTCTGGAACTGGAGTAAACGCATGGACTGGCTCGGGAACAGATTCTGGTTCATTATCCTCCTCTTTTGGGGTGGAGTCAGAGGGAGTCCACTCCATTTCTTCGACGCTTGTACCCTCGTTGAGGACAACTGCCTGAAAATCGGCAAAAGGCTTATTGATGAGGTCCTTCAGAGCATTTTCGGGGGCAAATGAAAGTTTTGCATGTCCTGGAATGACAATGCGCTCGCCAGTATTTATGTTGACGCTCTCGCGGTCGAGAACTTCAATGAGTTTGAATGTCCCCAATCCTTTAACCTTCACAAGTTTATCAGTGGTTACATTCTGAATGATGGAGTCGAAGAACTCTTTGAGGAACGCTTCAGCATCCCGCTGAGGGATGTCTTTCTTCTGTGCCAATATCTTGGCAAGTTGCTGGAGGTTTATCTTAGTTGCCATAGTCTTATTTCACTTTTGATTTCAACGAAGTATTGGGTTTGAAGTTCACCGTCATCTTCGGTGGAATGAGCATGCGCTGCTTGGTTGTTGGATTAACCAATACGCGTTCCAACTTCTTCTTGACCTCAAAGGAGCCGAAACCCGGAATGGCAATTGTGTTCTCCTCCGTTAACTCACCAATAATGGCAGAAACGGTAGCGTTCACAAGAGAACCGACCTCCCTGCTGCCCAACTTGGTGCGATTTGCCAAGTCGGCAATAAATTCTTTGTTGTTCATAGTATAATGTCTTAATTTGATGATTCTATAACTTGTCCAAAAAGGTCGAATTCATCGGCACTTTCCATCTTTACCTTAACGAACTGGCCTGGGCGAAGATTGAAAGTTTGGCTTCTCTTAATGAGAACCTCCGGGTCAACTTCTGGCGAGTCAAACTCGGTCCGACCTATGAAGTAATCACCTTCCTCGCGGTCAATGATGACTTTCAGCGTCTGTCCTACCTTATTCTCCTGAACATCTGCGCTTATCTGCTGTTGAACGCGCATTAACTTGCTGAGACGCGTCTGCTTTACTTCTTCTGGAACATCATCCTTGTAATGTTCTGCGGCGTAGGTTCCTTCCTCTTCACTATAGGCGAAGGCACCCATTCGTTCGAACTTGGCCCACTTGACGAAGTCGATGAGTTCTTGGAAGTCCTCGTCGGTCTCGCCTGGGAAACCTACCATAAGTGTTGTACGAAGATGAATGCCTGGCACTTCCTTTCGGATTTTCTCAATGAAATCGTAGGTTTCTTGCTTTGTGATGTGCCTTCGCATAGCCGAAAGTTGGTTATCGGAAATGTGTTGGAGAGCGATATCGAGGTACTTGCAGACGTTATCGTGTCGCTTCATCACCTCCAAGAGTTCCCATGGGAAATGGGCAGGATAGCCGTAATGAAGCCTTATCCATTCCACGCCAGGCACCTGAGCAATGCGGTCAATGAGCGGGGCTATCATTTGCTTGCCATAGAGGTCAGTTCCATAACCTGTCAACTCTTGGGCAATCACCTGAAACTCCTTGACGCCTTTCGCCACCAAACTCTCCACTTCAGCTACGATTTCCTCGATGGAATGGGACTTTTGTTTGCCTGTGATGATAGGAATGGCACAATAAGCACAATGTCGATTACAGCCTTCGCTTATCTTCAAGTAGGCATAATGCGGGGGCGTCGTGAGGCGTCGTTCATTGGCGGCTTCCTTGTGATAAGTTCCATTCAGGTCTGTGATGATTCTTTCCCAATCGAACTTCCCATAGAAGCGGTCCACTTCAGGCAACTCCTGCTTGAGTTCCTCGAAGTAACGCTGAGACAAGCATCCCATCACGATTAGCTGCTTTAGCTTGCCTTGCTCTTTTCGCCTGGCAAGTTCCAGTATCATGTTGATGCTTTCTTCTTTTGCATCGCCGATGAAACCGCAGGTATTTACAATTGCTATCTCCCCCTCGGGTTCCTCTGCGTCGTGCGTCACATTGAAGCCGTTCAGTTCTAACTGACGGATGAGCTTCTCGCTGTCAACAAGGTTCTTGCTGCAACCAAGCGTTATTATGTCTATCGTGCGAGACTTCATTTCTTGAAGAGTGAATCAACAAACTCTCTACGATTGAATGGCTGCAAGTCTTCTGCCCGTTCGCCTAAACCGATGTAGCGAACAGGTATCTTGAACTGGTCGCTAATGCCGATGACTACGCCGCCTTTGGCACTTCCGTCGAGCTTCGTGATGGCCATGCTCGTCACCTCCGTTGCAGAAGTGAATTGCTTGGCTTGCTCGAAAGCGTTCTGTCCGGTACTGCCATCAAGTACAAGCATCACATCATGTGGTGCTTCAGGCATAAGTTTCTGCATGACACGCTTAATCTTCGAAAGCTCGTCCATCAAGCCTTTCTTGTTGTGAAGACGGCCTGCAGTATCAATGAGGACGACATCTGCTCCGTTTGCAATCGCGCTATTCAGAGTGTCGAAAGCCACACTGGCAGGGTCGCTTCCCATCTTTTGCTTGATGACTGGAACACCGATCCTTTCGCCCCAAATACTTATCTGCTCCACTGCGGCAGCACGGAAAGTGTCGGCTGCTCCAAGCACGACTTTCAAGCCGGCTTCCTTGAACTGATAGGCGAGTTTGCCTATAGTTGTGGTCTTGCCCACACCATTCACACCCACGACAAGGACAACATACGGCCTTTTGTCGGCAGGGATTTGGAAGCCTTCAGTGTCGTCTGTGTTGTTTTCCGTGAGCAATTGTGCGATTTCATCGCGAAGAATGTTGTTGAGTTCGTCAGTTGTGACGTACTTGTCGCGCTCCACTCGAGCCTCGATTCGTTTAATAATGTTGAGGGTTGTATCCACGCCTACGTCGCTTGTAACAAGGACTTCCTCTAGGTTGTCGAGCACCTCGTCATCCACCTTCGACTTGCCTGCAACGGCACGCGTCAGTTTGCCGAAGAAACTTTCCTTCGTCTTTTCGAGACCCTGGTCGAGCGTTTCCTTCTTCTCTTTGGTAAAGAAATTAAAGAATCCCATATCTTCCTTTGCTTAGTTATTTCGCGTGCAAATATAGCAAAAAAAGCCCAATCCATCGCAAATAATACCGAATTTTTAGTATTAATTAAGGAATAGGAAACAACAAAAAACTCCTTCGTTTCGCAACGAAGGAGCAATATGAAGCGTTGAACTATTAACCTACCAATAAACTAATTACTGTAGCCGGAACAAGACGGGCAGGTTGAAGATGCTGCGAAC
>Ga0247610_10002230_pt1 | contig 22706 bp, 13 predicted proteins | sample 174DNAGHGhighgp2_FD_193483 | JGI IMG/M metagenome (GOLD analysis project Ga0247610, IMG submission 193483) | Sheep rumen microbial communities from Palmerston North, Manawatu-Wanganui, New Zealand - 1742 DNA GHGhigh gp2 | ecosystem: Host-associated > Mammals > Digestive system > Stomach > Rumen...
TTTTGGAACAGACTCAAGCCATACAGACTTCCAGATCCCGCTTATAGGGGTATACCAGATGCCGCCATTCTTATATTTCTGCTTTCCTCTGCCGTATAAGTCTGAAGAAGCATCATCCGTAACTTTAATAATCAGTTCGTTCTCTTCCTTCAAATAACTGCTTATTTCAAATGAAAATGAGTTATACCCTCCCATGTGTTTTCCAACAAAACTTCCGTTCAGATAAACCTCGGAAATCTGGTCACATGCGCCTATGTTCAAAAACACTTTTTCTTTAACAAAAGACGGATCAAGGGAAAAGACTCTTCTGTACCACAAAACTTCGTCATTCTTAAGTATATGGTTTACTCCCGACAGTTTGGATTCAGGAGAATAAGGAACCAGTATCTTTCTGATGAATGAAGGCTTTTCATCATTCTTTGTTATATCATAATCAAATTGGCCATTGAGAGACAAGTAACTGTCTCTTTTGAACTGCGGGCGAGGATATTCAGCAAGAGGAGTATTTGAATTGTCATCAAATAGCGGTTTTAAAATCAAAATATATACCCTCCCTAAGTATTTATTATTATAGATATGATTATATCATATGAGATAAAAACAGACAATGATTTTCGGGTTTCATATGGCAAAACATATTTTAAAAAACAAAACAGTTCCGATATTTGATTATCAGAACTGCATGTGTCATATATTATTATATTGCAATCGGCTCGATCATTGTTTTATCAAACGCAAATATCTTCAAGTTTTTTGCGCTGATCCATAATGGCTTTTAACTGTGTGGAATAATCTTTATCGGTTTTAGCACGCAAATCCTCTGTGATAACATCTATCAGGCAATACAGAGGAGTCAGGGATAAGTTGCCTATAGCCCCCTTCAGACCATGAGCAGCTTCAAATGCGGCAGTAAGATCATTTTTGGAAAGAGCTTCTTCAAGTTTTCCGAAACCTTCAAGATTCGGAACCATCTTAACCAGTCTTAAATACAGCATCTCGTTATTTACACATCTGTTGAGACCTGTATCCACATCTGCACCATATTCTCTCAAAGCATCAATTGTCATAGAACTAATCCTCTTTCAAAAACTTTTCAAATTCAGAAACTTTAACAGGTTTTGAGAAATAATAACCCTGAATGACATGATATCCCAGTTTCTTTATCTGCAGATACTGTTCTTCAGTTTCTACACCTTCAGCGACCAGCAGGACATTGAGAAGTCTGCCTATGTCAGACACTATCTGAACCATTTTCATTGTCTTCTCATTCTTATTCATTTCCCTGACGAACTTCATGTCCAGTTTGAGTATGTCAAACTGAATTGACGCAAGCGCATTCAAGGATGAATATCCGCTTCCAAAATCATCTATTTCTATTCTGAAGCCATGTTCTTTAAGATTGTTAACAACACCTATAAGCTGTTCAGGAGCAGAATTGTATGCTGATTCTGTTATTTCAAGAAGCAAATCATTTGCAGTAATACCATTGTTTCTGACAGCATCGAGCAGTATTGGTATGATATTCTCGTCATACATATCAATTCTTGACACATTTACAGAAACAGGTATTGTCTTTCCGTATTCTTTCTTCCATTTTGCTATTTGTGCCGCAACTTCGTTCCAGACAAAATGATCAACAAACCTTACTGAATAATTTTCCTCAAGCAGCGGAATAAAGAGCCCCGGCGACAAGAATCCGTATTCCGGATGATTCCATCTGATCAATGCTTCAGCTGAAGCAAGAACAGGCTTGTCTCCGACAACATTGAACTTGGGCTGATAGTAAACTTCCAGTTGTCTTTCCTTTATGGCAACGGGAAGATCCAAAAGAAGCCTCTCGTTGAATATTGACTTATCCTGAACCGCCTTGTCATATATGTTGTAATTGTTCAGACTTGAAGACCTTAGTTCATCACAGACGAGCTTTGCTCTGTCTATTCTTACATCGACATGTTCGCTGCTGTCTGTAACAGTATAAATTCCCATCCTAAGTCTGAAATTGTCCACCGAATGGTACTCAATCAGTTTTTCGTGTATTGAATTGTAAAATGCATCATAATCTGTCTGATTCTTCAGATACATCATAAAGTAGTCAGCCTGAAGTCTTCCGACGATTCCATCATTGCTTCTGGCAACATCTTTCAATGCATCTGCTATGTTTTTAAGAAGAATATTGCCTTCATCCCTGCCGTATATCTCGTTGAAAAGATGGAAATGGTCGACATTGACAACGACCATGTCATTTATAGGATTCTTCTTGTATTTGTCCATTCTTGAAACATATTCAACAAATACATCCTTGTTATATGCACCTGTAAGTTCATCACGCTCTGCGGCCTGGATAATAAGTCTGTCTTCTGACAACTCTATTGTACGTTTTACTCGAGCACGAATGATCTCCGGTACATCGTAAGGCTTCTTGATGAAATCTGCCGCACCAAGTTCAAGGCTCTTGAGTTCGTTGTCTTTTTCAATGGTCAAAACTATAATCGGTATCTTCTTGAAATTGTCTTCTGCTTTGATAATCTTAAGAAATTCAAGACCATCCATGACAGGCATATTGATATCCAGCATTATCAGCGATATTGGCGGAATAATATCCTGATGAAGAATATCCAATGCTTCCTTGCCATTGCTTGCTGTAAGGATGTCATAATCATTGCTCAATATTGCCTTCAGAATTTCCTGGTTGATGAATTCATCATCAACTATCATTATTGTTCTTTTAATTTTTTGGATAATATTGATATTGTCCATGCTTTTTACGTCCCTTTACCAATGAATAATGCTTTTTGAATCAAATATTTCAAAATGCCGAAAAATAACACGTATAATATGTCGTTTTCTTTTTGTTATATAATTGTTTTCGCGCCTCAGCGCCTTCAAACAAATTATAGAGTAAAATTAATAAAATATCAACTGACAAAAGCCTCTCTTGCACAATATGTTTGAAGAGGTTTATGGTCAGATTATTCTTTTGGGAACTCTTTTGCCCACAAATCCAAAAAATCCATTTGTTCTTTTGTGTGAAACCAGTGCTCTCCGCCTTCCAGGATTGTTACACTTGCGTTGATTTTTCGTGCAAACTGATTAATGGTTTCAACAGACTGCAATTGATCATTTGATCCATAGAGAATTGAAGTCGGAATATTCCATGAGACGGGATGTTCTCTGACCCATTTCAGATAATTCCAGGAAAGTTTTTCACCGAAATCCGTTTCAATTTCCTTTTTTGTTTTCAGTTCTTTTTCCGATATTCCGGACCAGCTCATCATATCAGTAATCAGTTTTTCCATATTCAATATCGGAGATATAAACAGTGCCTTCTCAATACTCTTGTCTTTCAAGGCATGAACTGCAAAGAAAGCGCCAATACTGTTTGCCACAAGTATTATTTGCTTGTGGTTCTTGCTGAAATCATCATACAAAACGGATAGCTCTTTTTCTGCATCCCATGGGTTCTGTGAAACATAATCAAATCCGGTTACGTCATAATCCGGAAACAGCGTTTTATAATGATTGGCTTCTGAAGCAGTACCGTTTTTTCCATGAATGTATATAAGTCCCGGGGTCATTCTGTTCTCCTGAAGATTTTTCTATTTTTCGATGTGATATTATACCAGATTTTCTTTGTCTTGAAAACAAAAAACCTCTCTCATCATTTGAAGACGAAAGAGGTATTTGTGGCAGGGGTAGTAAGATTCGAACTCACGACACGCGGTTTTGGAGACCGCTGCTCTACCAACTGAGCTATGCCCCTATAATGGTGGGCCTTTAGGGACTCGAACCCCAGACCAACCGGTTATGAGCCGGTTGCTCTAACCAACTGAGCTAAAGGCCCGTTCGCAGAACGCCCTATATTTTAACATTTAGCAATTTCATTGTCAACACTTTTTATTATAGTGCATGCATGAAAATGAAGTATTTCTTCAACTTCTTGTATACAACAATGGTGACTTTGTCTATTTATTTTTTCAAAAAAAGCAATATAATTTTTCTCGTGAGGTGAATTTATGAGAAAAGACGGAAAATTAGTTAAAAATGTAGATCCAATGTACTCACTTGCTGCATATTTCATGCGCGAAAGATATGACGCTCAGAATATGATAACTGTAAAGGTTCCTTACGATCCGATACATGATTATGTATTGGAAGCAAGAAAAAAAGGTCAGAAGCTGAGTCATCTTTCAGTAGTTACTGCAGCACTTATCAGAGGCATAGCAGAATACCCGAAACTAAACAGATTTGTTGTTCACAACAGAATATATGCAAGAAACGAAGTGTCGGTTGGAATGGTTGTTCTTCGCCCAGGTGACGATGCGGATCCATCCATGAGCAAAATGAAATTTGACCTTTGTGACACAGTATTCGACGTCAACGACAAGATGAGTTCATATATAGAGGAAAACAACAAGGCAACATCAAGCAATGATTCAGACAAGCTCTTCAGAACACTTGTTGGCCTTTCTTTCCTTGTCAGACCACTTATGGCATTGCTGAGATTCCTGGACAGACACGGACTGCTGCCGAAAAAGGTGATTGATTTGTCTCCTTTCCACAACACTTTTACAATTACGAATCTTGCAAGTATTAGGACGAATCACATTTATCATCATGTATACGGATTCGGAACGACAAGCATGCTTGTATCAATGGGTGTCAATATAGAGGAACCATATAATGACGGTGACCAGGTAAAACTGAGAAAGATGATTCCGCTTGGGATTGTAATGGACGAAAGAATTGCATCAGGATGCTATTATGCTCATGCATTTGATAAGATTTCCAAATATCTGAAGAACCCTGAACTTTTGGAACTGCCTCCGGAAAATGTTAAAGTCGACTATGAGTTCGAAGGATTGTCCAAGAGATTTGCAAAAGAAAAGAAAAAGAAAAAAGATTAATAAAAACACAGCGTACCCCATAATCGAGGTACGCTTTTCTGTTATTCGGTATAAGGAATTCCTTCTCTCATATGAGGGTAATGTGAAGCCGGAACACACTTGATTTCTTCGTCAAAATCAACTTTGAATACGGTGATTCCCAATTCCTTGTCAATTGGTTTATCCGGGAGATCGCAGATAATGAATCTGTGATTTTTAGTTCTGAATTTCATTTCCCTTCCATCGCATACCGAAGTGATTTTCTTCGGAGGATTGATGTATCCGCCGATAATTATCTCACCATTGCTCGGCCAGATCAGATTGTAAAGGTAAACAGACTTTTTATCCCTGGTACATGAAGCAAATGTTACGCAGTTGCCGCATGCGGTCTCACCGACTCTTCTGACATCATCTCCATATATGGCAGTTCCGTTCTTCTTGAGCCAGTTTCCGACTTTTTCAAACTCTGTTTTGTCGTCATCCGGGAGAGTTCCGTCGGGTCTCGGTCCTATGTTGAGGAGGAGGTTTCCGCCTTTCTTAGTGCATATCGTCAACATACGAACAATCTGCTGTGCAGTATAATTGAAATACTTTGCCTGTTCTTCGTTTATATATCCCCAGGATATCTTGTTGAATGTCATGCATGCTTCAAAGTATCCGTCCGGATCATCCGGTTTTGGATCGTTTGATTCTTCCGGAGTGAAGAAATCTTCAGGCATCTTGCTCCTGTTGTTAATCAGGATGTCAGGCTGAAGCTGACGAAGCTTATAGTTCCTGTTGACGGAATCCCAGAGAGTGGACGTCTTCAGCGGGTAAGACATATCATACCAGAGTATATCTATTTTCCCGTAATTCGAAAGAAGTTCCACATTCAAGTCTTCTATATACTTGGTAAATCTCTTTCTTGCTTCTTCATCGGTTGCGCATTTCCATCCGTCCGGATGATGCCAGTCCATCAGCGATGAATAAAGACCAATCTTCAGACCATACTTTCTGCACGAAGCAACGAACTCTGCGACAAGGTCTCTGCCCGTGTAATTGTAAAGATTGTAAGGATTTACCTTGCTGTTCCACAATGAGAAACCATCGTGGTGTCTTGTAGTCATTATTGCATATCTGGCACCCGCATTTTTTGCAGTTTTGCACCACAAATCCGTGCAGTTTTCAGCCGGTCTGAACCTTTCGGCCAGTTTCTCATAATCAGAGATGTCCATGTTTTGTGAGTGCATTGCCCACTCACCCATTCCGTCTATGCTGTACAGACCATAATGGATGAACATCCCAAATCTTGCATCTTTGAACCATTCCAGTCTTTTCTGGCGGGTTGATGCTGTAAAAACGTCATATTCTTCTCTTGTAATCATATCAGTAATTCACAACCACTTCGCCGGATTTGACACCATTAACCCTTACAAACTTGTCTTCGTATGAAAACTCTGTCTTTTTGCCGTTTAATTCAACAGACAAAGGCTTTTTATCAGAGAAAACATCAAGTCTGTATACTCTGCCGTCGCTCATTCCTTCAAACGAGCCTTTTCTTTCTCCTATTAGAACTTTTGCTGTCTTGTCGTCTTTGCAGACGCTGAACAATGTCTCAGCTCTTTTTCCGTTTTTGTATTCAAGTGACACACCGTCGTCTTCATAGAATGTATAGCTGCTGTTTCCGGGATAAACTTCAAGAATGAGATCATTGTGATCCTTGCAGTCTGTATACATTTGAGGTTCTTCTGTTGGAATAATTGCGCCTTCCTTAACAAACAGAACACCTCCCTGGAGATTTGAGAACTGTGTGTTTACCTCAAGATACTGTCCGCCCTCAAACACTTCTTTTGTCCAGTAGTTTATCCATTTGCTTCCTCGCGGGAGATATATCTTGTCAGAAAAAGCTCCGACAAGCATATTGTCACCGAACATATATTCATATACGCTGTCCTGAACTTCTTCATCCTCATAAACAAAAGGCATAGCTCTGCACTCGGGCATACCGGTCATACTCGTCTGGATGGCTGATGAATAAATGTATGGGAGAAGTCTGTATCTGAGTTTATCGTAAAACACAAATGTGTTTTGCAAATCTTCTCCGACCCACCACGGATGGCAGAATCCCGACCAGCTGTTAAGCTGAATCCATGCTGTGAAGAAACAGTAATGGATAGTATGCTTTGCAAATATATCCATATCACAGGTGATTGTAGGAATTCCGGATAGACCACAGTTAAGAATCCATGCAAGAGTTTTCAGTCTGCCGCCTGAGTCTCCAGTTGTAAATGCCGAATATGCACCTGCGCTCGTGTAACCACCGCAATAGTGATGCATTGGTCTCATATTGTTATAGTTTGCGCCGCCCTGGTACATTTCCTTTACGAGCAGCGTCTGCATCAGATTATGCATTTCAGGTTCTTCTCTGCCGTTTGCATAAACTCTTCTCTCATCAACTGCGTCAACCACGTGGCACGGGTCAACTTTAAATGAAGCTGCACCATCTTTTCTAAAGTTGACGAGGTGTTCATACCAGCCCGGTATTTCAGGAGCCACATCATTGCCAATCTTACGTTCTTCATTTGCAGTAAAATCGTGCTTGCAGCAGAGCCAAAGCTGTGTTTTAAACCCGAATCTCTGAAGTGTGGCAAGGAAGCCTGACCTGTGAGGTTTTGACATCCAGTCGCAAATGTAGAACCTCTCCACATTCCATTTCTTTTCGGTTGAGAAATCATATCTTTTTGACATCCAGCCCGGTTCAAGGCTTATCATGTCACATGGAATATTGAGTTCTCTGAACTTTGCCGCATCGTCCATTATGTTGAACTGATTTGCCTTGTCCTGTTCTACGAAGCACAGTCCGTATGCCCATTTCGGAAGAAGAATCGGTCTTCCGGTCATGAAAGTGTATCTTTCCTCTATCTCCGCAAGGCTGTCGCCTGCATAGACAAAGAAATCTATTTCGCCATCAGGGAAATACCAGCATATCTCGTTCTTGTTCTTGTTGCAGACATCTATTCCGTGCCAGTATGTTGAAGCACATAAAATGCCGTATCCCGCCTTTGTCATAAGGAAAGGAATCGGTATCTCATAATCCTGGTATACAACTCTCATCAGATAGGTTTTGCCATTCAGAATGAGCTTGTCCACATTGCTCTCTCCAAGACCGTAGAATCTTTCATTTTCAGTCTTGAATGTGACATATTTCGGATCAAGAGTAAAATCTCTGTGAGTCTGTTTCCATTCTTCCTCATCGCCTATAATCTGTTTTCTCTCGGGCCTTAATTCACAGAGTGTTTCGTTGAAATACTTTTTGACTGAATCGATTTCTCTCTGATTGAAGTCAAATGATCTTTCAAACTTGTCTGACTTTACAGTTACAACTCCGTCAGCTGTTACACTGGCAGTGAGATTGCCGGTCTTAACTCCGTTCGGGATTGTTTCTCCGACTTGTTCTGCCTCTTTCCATACTCCATATCTTTCAAAATATGTCGGATTAAAGCTTTTGCCAACTCTGATTCTCACTATGTTTTCAGAGTATGTTGACAACTGGATTTTTTTATCCTTAAAATCAACTGTTGTGCTTATCATGTGTCCCCCCCTGGCACTTTTTGATTATTTTATACATTTGTTAACACTGTAAAATGCGTCTCTTTTCAGTTCAAAAATTTTTGCAGACAGCGTTGGAATTTCAAATGAGCTGCCTTGAACATCGGACAGCAATTCGCTTTGTTTTCCGTCAAAAACCACCTTGTAATCATCACTGCTTACATTGACGATGGAAACAATTCTGTCTTTGCTGTCATTTCTTTCAATGCAAAGAATGTCTTTGTCTATGTGAACAATTCTGAAATGTCCCTTTTTGAAAGCGCTGTGACTCTTTCTTATTTCTCCGAGTTTCCTGAAGAAATCCAGCATGTCGCCGTTTTCTCTTCCCCACGGGTACGGTCTTCTGTTAAACGGATCCGAGTACCCTTCCATACCTATTTCATCTCCGTAATACAGACAAGGAACTCCGGGCAGCATGTATGAAATAACATATGCTATCTCAGACATCTTGACAGCTTTCTCTTTGAGTTTTTCGGGCATGACATATACAGCCTGCTCATCTTTTGAAAGAGTTTTTTCATCGGCTGCAGCCAAAGCTGTGCAGATGCGTTCAGTATCGTGTGTGCCGACAATATTCATCATCATGTGCGATATATACGAAGGATAGCTCTCATATATATCCACTGAAGTTTTGAGAAAAGAAAGGTAATCCCTGTTTTTGACATAAGAAATAATGGCTTTTCTCATGGGATAATTCATTACAGAATCCAGTTCATACCCTCTGAAGTACTTTCTTTTGACCCCGTATGATTCCTTGGTTACGGCATTTTCCCAAACTTCTCCGATAACTATGGCTTCTTTGTCTTCTTCAAGAACAGTTGTCTTAAGCTGTTTCAGAAAATCATCTGAAAGCTCATCTGCCACATCAAGTCTCCATCCGGATATTCCGAGTTTCAGATACTTTCTTATAACACCTGTTTTTCCGAACAAAAACTCTTTGTAAGAAGGAGTATCGCTCCTGACTCTCGGCAGTATGCTTATTCCCCACCATGATTCGTATTTGTCCGGATATGAGGTGAAATTGTACCACTCTCTGTATTTTGAATTCGGATCAGAATATGCGCCGTGTCCACCATATCTCTTTTTTGCATCAAAATATATGCTGTCGTTTCCGGTATGATTGAACACTCCGTCAAGGATTATTCTGATTTTTCTTTTTTTAGACTCGGAAATCAGCTTTTTGAAAGCTTCGTCTCCCCCAAACATGGAGTCGACCTTGTTGTAGTCTCCCGTGTCATATTTGTGATTTGAATACGCCTCAAAAATGGGATTGAGGTAAATGCACGTGATTCCGAGTGATTTCAGATAATCCAGTTTTTCGATTATTCCATAAATGTCGCCACCGAAAAACACATTGTTTTCCAGATGTTCACCCGGTTTTGACACATAAGGAGGAATACCGTTATACCAGTCCTCATTCAATATGGCATCTTCCCTTACAGGCTCAATTCTTCCTCTTCTGAATCTGTCCGGGAAGATCTGATACATGACGCCGCCATAAAACCATTCGGGTTTTGTTTTTCTCTCGGCATAAATCAGGAATCTGAATGCATTTTTGTAGTTGTCTGTTTTGTCCCTTACAACATCAGACAGCCCGTCGTCTGAATTGACAAGTTCAAAACTGCCCTTGGGAGTTTTAAACACACATTTGAATACAAGAAGCGCAGTTCTGTCCTCTCCTGCAAGAATATCAAGAGGCAGTTCAATAACATGAATACTGCCTTCTTTTTTCATATTGAAAAAGTGTTCCCTGTTTGTGTCTGTATCAAGAAAACAAACCGATGAGTCATAAGAATCAACCGGCAGTTTAACCTTGAGTTCCACTTTTCCGTCAAAAGGAAAAGCACATGTTCTTCCATTGAATACTATGTCCTTTTCCTTTGATATGACGAATTCGTGCAAAAGGGTTCGTGTCGATTCGTTGCTGTTAAATCCTGCCATCTTTATCTTTTACCCTTTTTTAAGTTGCATGGGGTAATGTTCCAGATGTTCTGAGCGTATTCAGCAACGCTTCTGTCAGAACCGAAGTAACCAGCGCCCGCGATGTTTATGATGGCTTTTTTGGTCCAGTTGTCGCGGTCGTCGTAATCGTTCAGTGCTGTATTATATGTGCTGAAATATGATTCAAAGTCTGCAAGGCACATATACGGGTCAGCGATGTTCTTGTCGTAGAGGAAATAATTTACGAAATCTGTAAAATCTTCACCTGCGAAGCCCTTTTCAAGTCTCTTGATGACATTCATAAGTCTTGGGCTGTTGTGGTAGAAGGTATAAGCATTGTATCCGCTCTTCCACAAATCATCTACTTCACTTGCCGTTAAGCCGAAGATGTAAATGTTGTCGTTTCCTACAGCTTCTGCCATTTCAACGTTTGCGCCGTCAAGTGTTCCGACTGTCATGGCACCATTGATCATGAATTTCATGCAGCCTGTTCCGCTTGCTTCTTTACCGGCGAGTGAAATCTGTTCACTGATGTCTGTTGCCGGCATGAGAACCTGTGCAGTTGAAACATTGTACTCTTCAAGGAAAACAACTTTGAGTCTTCCCTTTACGTCGGGATCTTCGTCTATTTCCTTGCCGAGACAGCAAATAAGTTTGATTATTTCTTTAGCTCTGTAGTAGCCTGGTGCAGCTTTTCCGCCGAAAATGAATGTCTGCGGTCTCATTTCCACATTAGGATTTGCCTTGATTTCATCGTACAAAGCTATTATCTTAAGTACGTTCATCAGCTGTCTCTTGTACTCGTGTATTCTCTTGACCTGAGAATCAAACAGTGAGTGAGCGTCTATTGTCTTGCCAAATTTGTTGTTGTACTGATTGACGAAATTAATCTTGTTCTCATGCTTTATAGCCCTGACTCTTTCAACAACACTCGCATCTTTTACGTAATCTGCGAATTTGTTCAGTTCAAGAGGATTCTTTCTGTAAGCAGGTCCGATTGTTTCATCAAGAAGTGATGCAAGACTCGGGTTGGAAAGACAAAGCCATCTTCTGTGAGCAATGCCGTTTGTTACATTTGTAAACTGGTCGGGATCAGCTCTGTAAAAGTCATGGAAAACAGAATCTTTCAAAATCTGTGAGTGAAGTTTTGAAACTCCGTTTACCTTATGAGAACCGCAAACTGACAGATTTGCCATCTTAACTTTTCCGTCAGAAATGATAGACATTCTGGAAATCCTGTCCCAGTCTCCCGGGAACAGGTTCCAAAGGTCTGCACAGTATCTCTTGTTGATTTCGCAGACTATCTGATAAATTCTCGGAAGTCTCAGTTTGAACAAGTCTTCGTTCCATTTTTCAAGCGCTTCAGGCATTACTGTATGGTTAGTGTATGAAACTGTTCTCTTTACAATATCCCATGCAGTTTCCCAGGAATATGAGTACTGATCGAGCAGTATTCTCATTAATTCAGGTATGCACAATGCCGGATGCGTGTCGTTGATATGAATTGATACCTTTTCGGGCAAATTGCTTAGTGTTCCATATACATGAATATGGTCAGCAAGGATGTTCTGAATTGAAGCTGAAACAAGGAAATATTGCTGGCTCAATCTGAGGATTTTTCCCTCATCGTGATCGTCTGAAGGATAAAGGACCCTGGTCAGTGTCTCAGCAAATGTATTTTCTTCAACAGCTTTCATATATTCACCCTGTGTGAACAGTTTCATGTTGAAGTTGTTAAGATCATGCGCTCTCCACAGTCTCAGATTGTTGACTGCATCGCAGTTGTAACCTGAAATCATCATATCGTATGGAACCGCTTCAACCTCTGTATAATCAACATTTCTGACTTCCAGTCTTCCGTTTGACCAGTTTTCCTCGATTCTTCCTCCGAATCTGACAGGAAATGTTTTATCTGTTCTCGGAATCAGCCATGTTTCACCCATTGGAAGCCAGTTGTCAGGTGTTTCAACCTGGTTGCCGTCCACAATTTTCTGTTTGAATAATCCGTATTCATAACAAAGTGAGAAACCTGTTGCAGGATAATTGCCGGTTGTCAATGAATCCATCAGACAAGCAGCAAGTCTTCCCAATCCGCCGTTTCCAAGACCCGGATCCGGTTCTGCAGCATATATTTCGTCAATGTTGAATCCCATATCTTTCAAGGCGCTTCTGAATGTTTCTTCCAATCCCATATTCTGAAGATTGTTTTTCAGAGACCTTCCTATGAGAAACTCCATGCACATGTAGTAAACACGTTTCTTCTGCTGATTCTTTACTTCATGTTTGAACTCTGTTCTCTTTTCTGCAAGCATATCTCTCACAGTCAGAATAACTGTCTTGTAAATCTGAGAACGAGATGCGTCAGACGCAACAACTCCGAAGTGTCTGGCGAGTTTTCCAGATAGTAATGATACTACCTCTTTTTTTGTCATTTTATTGGCCATAAAAATCTCCTTGTATTGTGTAAGCTGAAAGTTAAAAATCTCAAATAACCATCAGCAAATGTAACAATTTGTATCAACCGTCTTGAAGTGTTAATTTGTTGTAAGTGGCATTATCAATCACAAGATAATCCATTGTCAAAACTACAACTCCATCAACCTTTATTGTGAGAGTATACAATCCGGTCTCTAGTGAATAACCTTTTGATCCCACAAATATTGCTTCCATTTTTGTTTCGTTTGGTTTCAGATAAACAGCGCTCCAATTGGTCATTGCGCCGCCTTTAATTACAACAGTTTCACCATTGTCAGTATAAGACAATTCCCCTTCAATGACAGTATTACAGCAAATGTCATGGCTCTCTCTGTTGACCAAGAGCAGATTTATATAAGATCCCAAATTAGTCGCTGAAGGCAAAGCTATATAGTACAAATCCACATTTGTATCTGAACCCAATTCAATTGCTTCTTCTTTGTTGACTGAAGCAGCTATTGAATTTGAAACAATTATGTCTTTTTCCCCATCATTTACTATAAGCATTTGATCCTCTGACTCCAGGTTGCTTGGTACATAAAAATCATAGCCGAACCAAACAGCTTCCTGATTCAACCACACATTTGTAAAATACTGTCCTGATTCACAGTCATATTGGACAGTCTCATCAAAGCCTCTGCTTATTTTTGTAAGAGTGCCCACAATTCTTGTATCGGCAATTGACAATATGCAAGCAGGTACATATTTGTTAATGTCATTAACCACTATGGCTTTTCCTGATACATTGGCAATTAACAATGAAACCGATTCTTTCGTGTAACCCGGTTTGTCACTTTTTACATTACTTTTGTCGAATGCATACTCAAAGACTTCTTCTCCGTCTTCAGCAAAATCGAATAAACTCATAATCATTCTTTTGCATTCTGTTTTGATTGCTTCGGATCCCTTATCACCCTGATCTTTGGGATTGACGACAAGCGTTTCTGTCAATTCACTTGTTGTGCTTTCATTGTTGGCAATACTGTTTTGTGTGCAGCCTGCTATTGTCATTATTGAAATTGCCAGAAACAATGACACTGCAATGATTAATTTTTTTTGCATAATGATGCCTCCATATATATTTTTATATTATATATATATAAGGTTTCGTAATTTGATGCCGGAGTACAATCGTTTAGTATCCGATGCTGTCGTATAAGGTATAATAACTCTCTGCAGACTTGTCCCATGTAAAGTCGGTATTCATTGCTTTAATCTGCAACTTTTTCCAACTCTCCTTATCTGAATACAAATGTTCTGCTTCTCTTATGACATAAAGCATATCATGTGCGTTGTAATTAGCGAAAGTGAACCCATTTCCACCATTCTTGTATGGCTTGATTGTGTCAAACAAGCCACCCGTTTCATGAACTATCGGCACCGTTCCGTACCTTGATGCAATCATTTGTGCAAGCCCGCAAGCCTCACTTCTTGACGGCATAAGGAACATGTCTGATCCCGCATATATCAGTCTGGACAAATCTCTGTCAAAATTGATAATCGCTTTATACTTGTTTCCGTAAACACTGTTTAAGGAATCAAAGAACTGTTCATAGTCATAATCTCCTGTCCCAAGAAGAACGAACTGAACGTCATCTTTCATGATTTCATCAATGACACATCTGACAAGGTCTACGCCTTTAGGTTCAACAAGTCTGGTAATCATTGAAATAACCGGAACATCGGGTCTGACTTCAATTCCAAGTCTCTTCTGAAGTTCTTCCTTACATACAGACTTGTTTTTCAGTCCTCTTGGACTGTAATTTGCAGGAAGAGACTTGTCTGTCTTAGGATTCCAGGCATCATAATCTATACCGTTCACAATGCCTGTAATCTTGTACGAGTACATCTGTGTAATGTAATGCAATCCGTACGAGTATTCCGGTGTTTGAATCTCTTTTGCATACTGAGGGCTGACTGTCGTCACTTTGTCGGCGCAAACAACAGCTCCTTTTGTCAGGTTCAGAGCACCGTTGTAATCAACAATTCCCTTGTCGTTAACAGACAGAGAAAACAGATCACCGAGATTATCCATTCCAAACACACCCTGGTACTGAATGTTATGGATTGTAAACACTGCTCTGATTTTTGAATACTCACTTATTTTTTCATATCTCTGTTTGAGAAGTATTACTGCAAGTGCCGTCTGCCAGTCATTGCAGTGCAGTATGTCCGGATAAAAATCCAAAGCTCGCATCATCTCGAGAACACATAATGAAAAATATGCGAATTTCTCTCCGTCATCAAAGTCGCCATACAGTGACTGTCTGTTGAAGTAGTGTTCATTGTCTATGAAATACCACTTCACACCTTCATGTTCAAGCATGAATATTCCGCAGTAAATAGTTCTCCATCCCAAATTAACTGTAATCCATCTGAGAAATGTCATCTGACTCCTGAACTTGTCGCTGATTTTCGAATAAAGCGGAATTACTGCTCTAACATCGCAGTCGGGGTGATTTCTTCTGATTGTGGCCGGGAGAGCACCCATCACATCGCCAAGACCTCCTGTCGATGCAAAAGGTTGTGCTTCTCCTGCAGCATATAAAACTGATTTAACCATTAAAGCATGCGTCCTTTTTCAATATATACAGGCATTGTTGAATGTCCTGATATGCTCACTCCGTCTCTTATAACCACATCCTTGTCAGATACGACATACTGGAGAGTTACGTTTTCTCCGGTGAATGTGTCCTGGAACAGAATGGAGTTCATAACTACGGTATCCTTTCCGACTTTGACACCTCTGAACAGGATACTGTTTTCAACAGAACCTTCAATTATGCATCCGTCAGCTATAAGGCTGTCCTTTACATATGAGTTCTTGCTGAAGTATGTAGGAGCAGAATTTCTTATCTTTGTATAGATCGGTCTGTCCGGATTGCCGAACAGATGATTGAAGAAATCTTCGTTCTTGATCAGTTCCATACTTACATTAAAGTAATCTTCGAATGATGTAAATTCTGCTACCGGATCCTTGTATTTGAATACTTTGTATTTCTTTCTGGAAACATCTTTCATGTAGATGTCTCTTGTAAGGCTCCAGTAGTGATGTGAAATGGCTTCAGAAACAATCTCCTGAAGATAGCTTCTGTTAAGCACTGTGATATTAAGGCTTACATCCGCTTCCTTGTCATATCTGTCCGGCTTGTACGTGAATCCGGTTACATTTCCTTTCCTGTCGGAATCGATGAATATGCTGTGTTTTGCCATTTCAGGATTGGCCTTGGTTCTCTTTACCACGAATGTTGCGTCAGCTTCAGATTCTATGTGTTTTTCAAGAACTTCTCTTAGGTCAATATTGCATACAACGTCGCAGTCACTGAGAATGACATACTTGCTGTTAAAAGATGAAATTGAGTAATTAACGCTCTCAAGAGCCTCAAGTCTTGTTGTGTAAAGGCTGTTCTCTGCATTTGCATATGCAGTGACAAAAGGAGGAAGGAAACGAACACCTCCTGAGCGTCTGGCAAGATCCCAGTCCTTTCCGCTTCCGATATGATCCATAAGAGAATGGTAATTGTTGTGCGTGATTATATTTACGTCAAATATTCCGGAATTGACCATGTTTGACAGAGCAAAATCTATAAGTCTGTATCTGCATCCGAACGGAATGGCCGCGGTAGAACGCATACGAGTCAAATCATGAAGCGTGTTGTCGTGAATATTGGAAAAAATAACACCAGTTGCTAAAGTATTCATTTATTTTCTCCTTTTCCGATCACTTCATCCAGATTGTCGTGATCAACAATTATGCTTCCTGTTATTCGGGTCTTTTTGGGAATTGTAATATCTGCTCCGATGACCAATGGAGACTTGTTCTTTTCTTTTCCGTCACCGACTTCGGCATCTTTTTCTATGACTGTATCATGATCGATTATGGCGTAGTCAGCTACGGCACCGCTCTTTATTACAACGCCGCTCATGATAACTGAATCCCTGACAATTGCTCCCTTCTCAACTGTAACGCTGTTTGAAAGGACAGAATTGTATACTTTTCCGGATATATTGCAGCCCTCAGTCACAAACGAATTCTGTACATCAGCACCTGCATTAATTCTCTGAGGCGGTTCCTGTTCGTGTCTGTAATAAATTCTCCACGATTTGTCAAACAGGTTGAATTTCGGATTCTTGCCCAGAAGGTCCATGTTGGATTCCCAGAGACTGGATATTGTACCAACGTCTTTCCAGTATCCTTCAAAGTTGAATGCATACATTTTCTTTCCGTCATCAAGCATCTTCGGAATAATATTCTTTCCGAAGTCGTTTGAGGATTCTTTGTCCTGCTCATCCATTTCAAGATATTTGATCAACACATCCGTACTGAAAACGTAAATGCCCATTGAAGCATTGTTGCTCTTCGGATGCGCAGGCTTTTCTTCGAAGTCCACGATTCTGTTTTTGTCGTCTGTATTAAGGATGCCGAATCTCTTAGCCTGATCCATCGGCACTTTCAGTACCGCGATTGTGCAGTCAGCTTCATTTTTCAAATGCTCCCTGATCATTTTGGAGTAGTTCATTTTGTAAATGTGGTCTCCGGACAGAATTAGAACGACCTTCGGAGAATATCTCTTTATGAAGTTGATGTTCTGGTAAATTGCATTTGCAGTTCCCTTGTACCAGTCAGAACCTTTCTTTCCCTGATAAGGCGGAAGGACATGTACTCCACCGGAAGATTTGTCAAGGTCCCAAGGTTCTCCGTTTCCAATATATTCATTCAGAACAAGAGGCTGGTATTGTGTCAAAACACCGACGGTATCAATCCCCGAGTTTACACAATTGGATAATGGAAAGTCGATAATTCTGTACTTTCCACCGAACTGTACAGCAGGCTTGGCCATTGTTTCAGTCAGAGTGTATAAACGGCTTCCTTGTCCGCCCGCAAGCAGCATGGCGACACATTCTTTTTTCTTGAACATCTTCTTCGTTCCTTTCTGTCACTTGGATATTTTGAATATATAAGCTCCGTAGGATGGCAAATCGAATCTGATTCCGTGATGCCATTGTTTGTTTTCCCTATAGCTTGTTGTTTTGACCTGATTGAATTTCTTGATCCAACCGCCGTATTTTTCATCAACCGACGAAATTACGACATTGTATCTTCCGGACTTGTTAACCCTGAGATAGTATCCGTTTCTCCATTCCGGAGAAAAGTTCATTACCACATAATATTCATTTCCGTCAGAGTCTCTTCTGAGATAAGCCAATGTATTCCAGTCGCTCTGGTTTGCTTCAATCCACTCGAAGCCGTCCCAGCTGTCGTCTATTTCGTACAGAGGCTTGCTGGACACATAGACCCCGTTCAGGTCTTTTACGTACTCTCTCATCATTCTGTGCTTCGGATACTGAAGCATGAACCATTCAAGCTGGTTTGTGTAATCCCATTCCCTGAATGGAGCATATTCGGTTCCCATGAACATCAGTTTTTTACCCGGAAGAGTCATCATGTACATCAGGAATACTCTCATGCACGCAAATTTATCGTCATAGGATCCGAACATCTTGTCCAGCAGCGCTTTTTTGCAGTGCACGACCTCGTCATGAGATACAGGAAGCACATAATGCTCACTGAACGCGTACATCATCGGGAACGTAAGTTTGTTATGATGGTATTTTCTGTACAGCGGGTCAATGGATACATATTCAAACATATCGTTTGCCCAGCCCATATTCCATTTGAAATTGAAACCGAGTCCGCCCATATATACAGGTTTTGTCAGCATAGGCCACGCTGTTGACTCTTCTGCGATCATCATAGCGTAAGGATATTCTGCAAATACTGCGGTATTCAGTTTTTTAAAGAACGCAATTGCTTCTTTGTTGTGATTGTTGCCCTCGTCATTGGGAACCCATTCACCGGGCTTTTTATCAAAGTCAAGATAAAGCATTGCTGCAACAGCATCTATTCTGAGTCCGTCGACGTGGTATTTTCTCATCCAGAACAGCGCATTAGAAACCAGGAAAGACTGGACTTCAGGTCTGCCGACATCGAAGCATCTTGTTCCCCAGCCCTTGTGTTCCATTCTGTCTTTTCCCTGATATTCATACAGGTGTGTGCCGTCGAAATCAATGAGACCATGCTCGTCTTTCGGAAAATGAGCCGGAACCCAGTCCATGATTACACCGATATTTGCTTTGTGAAGTTCATTTATCAGGTATGCCAGATCCTGTGGTGTTCCGAAACGGGATGTAGGCGCATAATAACCTGTCACCTGATATCCCCACGACCCGTCGTAAGGATGCTCTGCTAAAGGCATAAATTCAACATGAGTGTAGTTCATCTCTTTCAGATACGGTACAAGTTCTGCGGCAATTTCTCTGTAGTTCAGATAGTTTTGTCCGCCGACATTTGACTGTCCGTTTCTGGTTTTCCATGAACCGAGATGCATCTCATATATGTTGACCGGTGCATGGTAGAAATGCGAAGAAGAATTGTCAAAAGGAATCCCCCTTCTGCTGATCCATTCAGAATCCGACCACTGGAAATTATCTATGTCCCATATTATGGATGCAGTCTGGCTCAGATTCTCAGAGAAGAATCCGTACGGATCGGATTTCATTGTTGTCTTTTTTCGGGAGAAAATCTTGTACTTGTATTTGTTTCCCTCGTACGAGTCATTCGCATATATCTCTTTGTACCAGGTACCGTCGTCGCATCTTTCCATAGGCATTGAATCGGTCCAGCCGTTGAAATCGCCTACCAGGTTGACCTGTCTTGCATTCGGGGCCCAGACCCTGAATGTGTACTTGTATTTTCCGTCAGGTCTTTCAATGTGGCAGCCAAGCCATTCATATGATGAAAAATTTGTTCCCTGATGAAACAGGTATGGAGCAAGTTCGTCATTTTTATGCATATGCGTACACCTCCCAAACTCAGCTGAATATATATTATAAACTCTTTTATAAGTTTTATCAATATTATACGCGCAAAAAGAGAGACCGTCACCGATCTCTCCAATTTGTCATTTTGCCACAACTGAATCGTCTCCGAGAATTCTTTTCAGCAGAGTAATCATTGTCTGATTGAGTTTGACTCCGCCCTGCATCTTAACAATTCTCTTGATATTTTCAAAATAAATCGTCACGCTGGTGTTTCCCGGGAAAAGTGCAAGTATCACAGAAATTCTGTCCATCAGACTTCTGTCTTCTGTTTTAAGCTTCAGGTACAGTTTTTCCGCATCTTCATTTGTTCTGCTCACAGGCTGTTCTTCTTCAGCCGGAGTATAACCTTTGGGATTCGGAAGCAGCTGGATGGCTTTTTCCACAATAATCTTAGGTACATTTTCGTCCGACAAGCTAATTTTGCCCATAACGGCTATCGGATTGTCTACGATGAAGAGCTGTCTCGATGTCTCAAGAACCTTAGGAAAAACAATCAGTTCGATTTCTGAATACCTGTCCTCAATATTGACGAAAGCCATAGGATCACCATTGCGCGTCTTCTTGTCAGTTCTCGAAGATATGATGCCGGATATCGTCACAACCTGTCCGTCCCTGAAGGCTCCGCTGTTCTCATCTTCGGAAAAAGCATTGTTGATATCACTTATCTGAATGGTTTTGAGAGCTTTTGAGTGCATTGAGTAGCTGTCAATCGGATGTCCCGAAAAGAACATTCCGGTGCTCTCCTTTTCCAGATTCAGTTTTTCTCTCAGAGACAGATCGGGAAGTTCAGGGTAAACATATTCTTCGTCATGTGACTCGCCTGCATCGGTCATAGAGAAAAAGTCAAACTGTCCGTCTTCTTCAAATTTTGCTTTTCTGGCATATTTGTCGATTATGGCTTCATACTCGGAAAGCAGCTGGCTTCTGTACTGGCCGAGGGAATCGCATGCCCCGCTCTTGATGAGATACTCAACCTGTCTTTTGTTTATATCCTTGTCTGTCATTCGGCTGATGAAATCTGTGAAAGATTTGTATTTTCCGTTTTCTTCCCTCTCACTCACTATTGCTTTCAGGAAAGGAAGCCCGACATTTTTGATTCCCAACAGGCCGAATCTTATGGATTTTTCGCCATTTTTTACAACTACGCTGTACTTTTCAAATCCTTCGTTTATATCTGGGCCGGCAACTGGAATATTGTTCTTTCTGGCCTCTTCCATGTACATTGCTGTCTTGTTGAGATTGCCCATGACAGAAGTCAGGAGCGAAGCAAGATATTCGCACGGATAATGTCTCTTGAGATACGCAGTTCTGTAGGACAAAAATGCATATGCTGTAGCATGGCTTTTATTGAATGCGTAGCTTGCAAACGACGACATTTCATCAAATATTTCTGTCGCGATTTCTTCAGACACACCGTTGGCTATTGAGCCTACGCACTTTACATTTCCGTTTTCATCCTTGTCGCCGTATATGAAAGCGTGCCTTTCCTTTTCCATCTCGGCAGCTTTCTTCTTTGACATGGCTCTCCTGATGACATCAGCTCTTCCGAAAGTGAATCCCGCAATTGTTCTGCAGATCTGCATTACCTGTTCCTGGTAAATGATGCAGCCCGAAGTCACTTCGAGGATGTCTTTGAGTTTTTCATGCTTGTAGCGAATCTTTTCCGGATGAAGCCTGTTTTCCAGATACAACGGTATAGAATCCATTGGTCCGGGCCTGTACAGAGATATTGCAATTATAATGTCCTCGAGGCAATATGGTTTCATTTGTGCAAGAAGCCTTTTCATACCCGCAGATTCGAGCTGGAAAACTCCGTCGGTCTGTGAAGAGGAAATGAATCTATATGTTTCCTCATCGTCAAAAGGAACCTTCTTTATGTCAAATCCGGGTTCTGTTCTTTTAATCTGCTTTTCTGTATCGTCTATTATCGTCAGGTACCTCAGTCCGAGAAAATCAAATTTCAGAAGTCCGAGCTTCGCCACAGTCTCCATCGGAAACTGAGTCAGAACCATTCCGTTTCCCGTTGTCATTGGAACATAGTCATAGACAGGCTTGTCGGTTATAACAATCCCGGCCGCATGAGCTGATGCGTGCCTCGGCATTCCCTCGAGGGCCATTGAGAATTTGATAAGTCTTTCAACTTCGGGATTCTCCCTGCACATTTCCCCGAGTTTTCCTTCCAGAGCCTGCTTCAGTGTTACATGAATACCGTCCGGAATGGTCTTTGACACCTTATCCACATCAGAGTAACCCATGCCTAGAGCACGGCCAACGTCCTTGACGACGGCTTTTGCAGAAAGTGTTCCGAAAGTAATAATTCCAGACACTCTGTCCCGTCCGTATTTTTCAGACACATATTCGATTACCTCGTCTCTGCGCTCGTAATCAAAATCCGTGTCAAAGTCGGGCATACTTACTCTTTCCGGATTCAAAAATCTCTCGAACATCAAATCGAATTTGATTGAATCCACATCAGTAATACCGATCAGGTATGCCACAAGTGATCCCGCACCGGAACCTCTTCCGGGTCCTGTAGGAATATTCATGGATTTCGCTGCATTGATGAAATCTGCAACTATCAGGTAGTATTCCGAATAGCCCATCTTTGTGATGACGGACAACTCGTATTCTATTCTTTCCAGATAGACTTTTTCGTTCTTAACACTTGTATAAGATATCTCTCCGGACTCTGTTTTCTTGTTGAATCCTTCGTATGCAAGTCTCTTAAGATAATCAACAGGATCTTCGCCCGTTTCCGGTTTGAACCTCGGCAGATACAGGTGGGAAAAATCGAACTCATAACTGCACATGTCTGCAATTTTCTGAGTATTCTCCAACGCATCCTCAAAGTCCCCGAACAGAACTCTCATTTCAGATTCGGATTTAAAGTAGAATTCGTCAGTTTCAAACCCGAATGGTCTTCCGTCGGAAAAGCGG
>Ga0247610_10002231_pt1 | contig 22698 bp, 16 predicted proteins | sample 174DNAGHGhighgp2_FD_193483 | JGI IMG/M metagenome (GOLD analysis project Ga0247610, IMG submission 193483) | Sheep rumen microbial communities from Palmerston North, Manawatu-Wanganui, New Zealand - 1742 DNA GHGhigh gp2 | ecosystem: Host-associated > Mammals > Digestive system > Stomach > Rumen...
CTCTGAGGGAGTGCGACTTTCGTCGAACTGCGCGCAGGGGATGGGCTTTCCTATTTTCACTATGTAACGTCTTCCGCGACTGCGGTACATTTCGTCTGGCAGCAACAGCATGGCAAAGTTGGGCAGATGAAGCCGTTTGCACCACTGCGCCACGTTGTAGAAGCGGTTGCTGTTCGTACCGACGAAATGAATGGGCACTATGTCGCGGCCATGCTGTATGCTTTTGGTCACAAACGTCTTGTTCCACGGCAAGTCGCGAATGCTCCCGTCAGCCTGGCGGCGGCTGCAGAGTCCGGCGGGAAACATGATTACGTGGTTCTGTCCGGAGAAAGCGCTCTCTACCATCTGTGGTAGGTTTCGCGCCTGCCGCCCCAACTTGTTTATCGGCACGCACAGCGGAGCCAGACCGCGCAGGTTCATCAGCAAGTCGTTCACCAGATAGCGGATGTGCCCGTCGTAATTCTCGCCCAGCACCCAGCCCAGTGTCACGCCGTCTATGGCACCCAGCGGATGATTGCTCACAAAGGTGTGCCAACCCTCGGTGGGCAGGTTCTCGCGGCCCTCCACTTCAACTTCTACGCCCAGATAGTCCAAAACTCCCTTGCAGAATGGCACTCCCTCGAGTCCTTGCCGCAGGTATCCGTTGATGTAATCCTGATGTATCAGCCGCTTCAGCCAGTTTATAAGCCACTGCGGCACGTATTTGCCCCACTTGCCAGCACGCTTGCGCACGATGGAGTCAAGATCTATCTCAGTCAGAGCCGAATCCTTAGTTTCTTCCATTTTTTTCTTTTGCGAGAGCGTTAGTTGATGACGATGGGCCTGTTGTTTATGAAGTATCGTCCTCGAGGCAGGCCGCTGAGCCAGTTGGTTCCCTTGCTTAGGCGCATCGCCATATAGAGTGCGCCGCTTCCCGTATAGATGGGGAGAATCTGGTTGTGGTCGCTTTGAATTCGGATGGCGCGCCCCGTAATGAACATTTGCACAGGGTAGGCCGAAAGGCTCATGCGCCGGCCGCCCGACATCTCCATGCGAGGAGCGCGCAGCGACATGGTGTCTGGAATCTGATTGACTTTGCGCGAACGCTTTATGGGCCACGCGCCTGCAGCCGCTGAGAGACACAGCACCAGCGCCATGAGTAGTATCCGCTTTATGACCCTGCGTTCGAAGAACATATACTATCCCAATTTAATCTGTGCAAAAGTACGAAAAAAGCATAATACAGGCAAGCATTCGGGGCGAAAAGTGGAGAAATGTACTTCCGACGGCTGCTGGGCGCGAAAACTACACGTCGAAATATTTTTGCGACAGCCAGTATCGGGCGAAACAACGTGTGATGGAAAAAAGAAGCACGCTTCGCATTTTTTCTTGCGAAGCGTGCTTTCTGTAAGTCGGTGCAGCAGCATCTTGCTGCGCGACCTTTATTCGCCCCAGATGTCCCAGTCGTTGTTTTCCTTCGTCAGGACATCTTCGTTCGGGTCGGCTGGCTTATTGTTCAGCGACAGCGCCAACATTTGTTCTACCACCACTTCTGTTATCTCCACGGCGGGAGTCATATATATCTTTTTCATATACTGCAATATTTTTTAGAGTGAATAAATTATTTTCGTCCGCAGCTCCGGCCGAAACCGGAGCGTAAGGCGCTTTTTTTATTTCAGTACTTTCTTTCCGTTTACGATATACAGACCCTTTGTCATCTTCTCTACGCGTCGTCCGCTCATGTCGTAGATAACATTCTCGGCTTGCGACGGAGTCTGTTCATTCATCATAATTCCAGTGGCACGGTCGAACGTAAATGCTTTCACACCGCCCATAGTGGGTTCGTCGGTAATGAGGAAAGCGTGGCCAGCCGTCACAGTCATCGTCTGTTCCACGATATAGAAGGCTACGACGCCGTCTAATTTCTGCAGCACGTATGAGGGGATTGGTGCGTCGGTATCGGTGTAAGTTCCCACGAGCATTCCGCTGGTAGGCCTCTCGGCTTTTTCTGCCTTGTGGCCCTGTACGGTGGTGTTCACGGCTGCGTCAGCTTTCAGAACGACAGGCGTATTGGCCGTAACCACGTCTGTCACCTCGTCCATCTGCAGCACGCCCTCCGTGTCGGCACCCGTCACAGTGTAAGCTGTCACACCGTCGGGCAGTGTCACGTCGGCGTCAGCCACGAAGGTAGCCCAGCCGGCAGCTGAAACTTTCACGTTTACATCCTTCAGATTCGGAGCGTATTGAGAAGCTTCCTGAGGTGCTATTTCCAGTGCGCTGTTGTGTACTATCACCACTCCCGTCACGTCGTAGTAGTAGTTTTCTTTCGGAGTTTGGTAGCCAGCCAGCTTAAATTGGTTGTAAGGTTGAATCTTTCCTGCTGCGTCCACAAAGTTCGTACCGTCGAATTTGAGGCCCTTCAGCGAAACAAGTGCGCCCTGATTGGCTGTGCTCAGGCTTGCGATGCTGGCCACCTCGTATGGCGTAGCCGGTGCGTCGGCCGTTACGTTCAGTCCCTCGGTCGAAGTCGTCAGTTGCGTAATCTCGGGCAGGCCGTTGAACAGCGTAAGGTTGCATTCCACCGTGCCGTTCAGTTCGTCGTGAAGTTTGAAACCATGACTCTTCTGGTAGCAAACGATACCTTTGTCCGTGCCGTCTGTCAGATAGAACTGGTTGCCGTTCACGCCTACCACCTTCCAGCCGTTCATATTAACCTTCACAGGCGTGTTGCCTTCCACGGCATCTGCGTTGAGGGCTGCGATAGATGTGTAAGGTGCAGATATGGAGTAAACAAACGTCGCTACGGGGCTGGCGTTTCCGTCGTCATCTACGGCGATAGCTTTCAACGTAGTTGTCTTGTTGATTGCAATTGGGCCTTTATAGAGTGTGCCGTCGTTGTCGTTGGGTTCAGTTCCGTCGAGCGTATAGAAGATATCGTAGCCGTCGGCGCTCTCAAGTGCTACTGTGATTGCTGTCTCGTAGGCTCCCTCGGCCACCGATGCTGTCGGTGCGTTTACGTAGTTCGTAGGCTTGCTGACGAAGACGATGCCGTCGGCTGCCACAGGAGAAATCTGTGCTACAGCTTTGTTGTAAACCACGACGCCCGTCACGTCGTACGTCCAGCCGTCGGTCGGAGCGGCATAGCCCACATTGAATTTGTCGTAGAGGATAATCGACTTGCTGCTTGCGTCTGTGAAGGTGCCGGCTGTCTCGTTGTAAACGACATTCTTCAGAATCACGGGCGCGCCCTGCTTTGCTACGGTTATGTCAGCGATGGCTGTCACGGCGGCAGCTGCCGTCTGACCCTGTGTCACGGTGAGACCGGTGGTGGTGGCCGTGAGATTCATCACTTCGGGCTGAGTGTTGTAGATTTGTATGTTCACATCCACAGTTCCGTTCAGCTTGTCGCCGACTGCGAAGCCGTGTCCGCTCTGGTATCCAAGCAAGCCGTATCCGTTGCCGTCGGTCATATAGAACTGGTTGCCTGCCACACCTGTCACTATCCAGTTCTGGATATTTACTGTGGCAGGAGTCTTCGTAGCTGTCATTGCTGCTTGCAGTTCGGCCATCGAGGCGATGGCAGGAGTCGGAAGTTCGATGGTGTACGTAGCAGACGTCACTTTGCTGCTCTCGCCGCCCTTAACTGCGATGGCTTTCAGGGTAGTCGTTTTTTCGATGGCAATGGCGGCAGAATAAACAGCGCTTTCCTCGGTGGGATTCGTGCCGTCCAGTGTGTAATGTATCACAGCGCCATCCTCGGCTGTGATAGTTACGTTTTGTACTTCCGTGTACAAGCCTTCGGCCAGCGAGAATGTCGGTGCTGCCACAGCGGGTGCTGCTCCTGGGATGTAATAAAGTACAATCTTGCTGATGCGCGTCTGTGCGCCATCGTTGTCAACCGTGAGTTCTTCTGTGGTACCTGTCCAAGTAACCGTGCTGCTTTCCACTTCGGCGCTTCCTGTGCTCCATGTGGCGTTCCCCAGTGCCGTTGCGTAAGATGAGGATGTGCAAGTGAACTCTATTTTGGTAATTTTGGCACCTGCCGGCACGCTAAACTTCAGCTGGGAATTCTTGTACACGCGGATTTCGCTCGCATTTGACACGGGATCCGAAGTGGCTGCGTCCTTCAAATAATATGCCGTAACGTCGGAATCGTCGAAATTCAACTCGAAACCTGTGTCGGGATCTGTGATAGCTGCAGTGTTGCCAGCCACCCATTTCGTTGATTCCGTGTCGACCACATCTTGCTTCACGGTGTAAGCGGCCGTGGCAACTTCACTTTCGTTGTCTTTGTCGTCCACTGCGATGGCTTTGATGGTTACGTCTTTTGTAATCTCAATGGGATCGCTGTAGAGTTCGCCCACGGTATTTTCGTAGCTGGGTGTCGTGCCGTCCAAAGTGTACATGATAAGTGCGGCGTTGGCCTGTGTCAGCGTCACTTTCGTGCCTGACTCCACTTCGCCGGCAGCGGGCGAGAATGTGGGAACGTCCACCGATACGGGACCTGGCGTGTTGTCTTCTGTGAGTTTGTACACCACAAAATCATGTGGATAATTGCCACTTGTGAGATTTGATGTGGCATATGCTTTTATATTATACGCACTTGTCGACGTAAAGCCTAAGAAACGGTTGCTGTTGGACGTGTTCTGAATCAGGGCGATTCCTTCTTCAAATGAAATAGACCAAACAGAAGCGTTGGCTTGTGTGTCGAAAGTTACAGTTGTGCTGGAAGAATTCTTCAGGTAGCACATCGTTTCCAGCGAAACGTTCTTCATCTTGAATCCTCCGGCGTCTTGAGCTTCAAGTTTCCACACGTAGTCTTCGGTGCCGGTGAGGCCGGTGGTTTTGTAGCTGTCCACCGTTTGCAGTGCGCTGTTTGCGGTGGAGTTTGCCATCACGTGTGCTTTCTGCTCGAACACGTAGAGTCCGCCATCTTCTACAGAGGTGACTTTTTCCAATTTGTACGTTGCGCTCCATGCGCTGCCTGCGATGAAGCTCAGAAGCAAAGCGAGTAACGCATGCTTCAGTTGGTTAAAGTTGAAATGTTTCATGATGTTTTTGTTAAATGTTATGAGGTTTGTATGTTTCTTACTTGTTGTGTCGTTCCAGATAGGCGTCGAGGCTGGTGCCTTCCATGCGTTGGAAACAGCTGCGTGCTGTCTTGCTGGTGCCGAAGCCTGCGTCGGCTGCTTCGTTGGCCGATTGTACTTGCCCGCGCTGGATGAGGCGTTTGAGTTCCTCCACGCGGTAGCGGCTAATGTAGTCGTGAATATTGTTATATCCTTGGCTGCGGAGACACTGCAACAGGAGGTGGCGGTTGTATCCCACTTCGAGGCAGAGACGGTCGCGGCCGAAACTGCTGTCCGTCCAAGCGTCGCGGTGATTCTGCATCCAGTATTCTACGCGGTGAAAGCGCTGGAGGTTCGCCTCGTTGAAGTCTTCGCGTTCTGCCTTTTCGACTTCCGACTCGTCGGGCGCCGTTTCCACGGTCTCTAAGGCGGGAAGTGGCAGTTCGAGCGCGATGGTCTCGAGGGTGCGAAAGACAAGATAGAGATTAAGTATCGTAAATATGAGATGATAGATGATAAGCAGCTTGACATCGTAGAAAAGGATGACGTAGAGGTAGAAAAGCACCGACATGCCGAGTGCCGTGCAATATCCCAGCAGATAGCGCGGCACGTTGGCGTGACGTACCATCTGTTTTGGCAGGCGGAAAATATTGGTGATGTAGTAGAAACTCAGTCCGACGGCTGCCAGACGGCAGAGTACGTCTACGGTGAAAATATTTTCCGACACTTCCTTCCACGACTCGAATAGCACGATTCCACCGGTAAAGGGCAGCGTCAGCGCATAAACGGTAAAGAGAACGATGATGGGCAGCGCGTAGTTCCACATGCGACGCCACTGCAGAAATCCGGGCATGGGGATGCTAAGCGGATAAATGCTCTGCAGGAAGACGCCGGCCAAGAATGCCAAGAGAATTATGGGGTTGAGGATTCCTGAGGGGAACGTGACGATGATGTCGGCAATGAACGTCTCGCCCAGCAGGATGAAGCCCAGAATGCCGTTTACCCAAGCCAGCGACAGGTATTGCACCCTGTGGCGCGCGTAAACTGCCATTACGCAGGCCGCCAGCAACTCGGCTGTGGCGCAGCAACAAAGTATGATTTGGGCGATATTGGCTTGCATGTTTAGCGTTTCTGTCCGCAAATATACAAAAACATCTTCAAACAAGCATCATCTTCGGCTATCTTTTCTTTTAAAAAAGAAATGGCACAAAAATTTCCACGTGTCGCATTGCGTGATGCGACGCGTGGTATCGAGTGATGCGACGCGTGAAAAAATTTTTTCCACGTGTGGCTTTTATCGGCACAGCACTTTGCGCACCGAGCCGTCTGCCTTGCGGACTATCGTTATGCCGTGTTGCGGCGCAGAAAGCTGCTGTCCGGTGGGCGAGAAGTAGCTCTCGCAAGCTTCGTCGTGGAGCGTCGCAGAGGTGATGCCAAGCGGCTTGCCGTCGGCATCGAGGTACGAGACGACGGCTTTGACGAGGCTCTTTGTACCAGTGTAAGTGAAGTAGGCCGTCAAACCATCCAGGGTACTCGAAGTTCCGCCGCGCTGTATGTTGGAATTTGCATTGACAACGCCATAGAGACCGCCCATCGTTTTGGCCGGTGTGTAGTTACACGTCATTGACCAGTCGCCTTGGCTGACGGTGGTTTCGGCTTCGGCAGCTACGTCCTTGGCTGCAAAAACCGGATCTGCCAGCGGTGCTGACAAATGTAACACGTATGGCGTGTTGGGTTCGATGCGTCCGTCCTCTACTTTCTGGAAGAAGAGCGTGTAGCCGTCGCGCTGGTTCCACGTCGTCTGACGCAGAGTGGCAATCCAGTCGCCTGCGTCCGTCCGTCCGGTGAGTTCGGCCACGGTGGTGCTGAACGGCAGCGAGAGGGTGCTGAAACCTTGTTTGAAGGTGCGCAACACGGTAACCGACGGATAGGAGCGTGCTACGTATTCTGTGGTGCTTGTGGCGCTGAGTGTGAGACCTTTCTGCGCAAAGATGGCGTACAACACTTTCTGCGTGGTGGAGCCCGGCGTGCCGTTGGTGAGTGTGACTACGTGCGGATTGGCCGTAGATTCGTATTCGGTGGCCTCGGCCGTCGTGCCCCAGCCCAGAAATTCGTAGCCATCCTCGGCCGTGGCGGTAAATACGGCCTTAGATTGTCCTGTTGCGGCATCTGGTTTTCCTTGTACGACGGATTCGGACAGATTTACCGTGGCCGAGCCCATCGCTGCGTCGGACGAATGTACCTGTGCTTCGAAATAGAACATCGGCGCGAAGTATGCTTTCAGACTTGCCGTGAAAGGCTGGGATGCATCCTCTGTGTCGTAGCTGTAGTTCTCCCACTTCTCGGTGGTGTTGGTCGACACGAATTCGTCGGTATCCGTGCGCCGCCATTCCAAGAATACATATCCTGGCTCGGCTTCGGCCTTGAAGAACGCCGTTGCAGTGGCCGACAGCGCAGTTGTGAGCCCGCTGTTCGTGGCGTCGCTGCTTTGTGTGGCTGCGTCGTAAGAGGTGAAAGATGCAAAAGCTTGGCCGCCACTGCTGTGTAGCGCTTCAGCCCGGGTGTAATACGTCGTTTGTGTTGTGCCGGATAGCGCGAGGGAGAGGTCGTCGTGCGAGCCGTTCGGATCGCTGACGGTCAGCGTGGCTGTATGCTCGCCCGCAAGATTGTTGAGATAAGTCACGGTAATGGTTTCCTCGCCCATGCGGTCTCCTCCGGTGGAGGTGAGTGTTTGCGGCGCAACTGCGAAAATTTCGCTCGAAGACGTGAGCGTTACGCCGAAGCCTGCGTTACAGTGCGAGACAACAAACGTTTGCGTGGCCACACTCTCACCTTTTGTATTTCTGCCAAAGGCAAGCGAATTTTTGCTTATCCTAAGATATCTGCGCTCTGTGATATTGATATTCTTGAAGTAGCCACCGAAATTTCCGCTGTACGTAAGGCGCACATAACGTACCGTAGCATCCGTTATCTCCACATCCGCCGAGCCGCTGCCGCTCGTCGACGACCATATTTCAGTCCAATTGCTTCCGTCGGCACTTACTTTCGCATTCCATCCCACGCCGGTTGCAGTCCCTGACGTGCGTTCGAAGTCAAACTTCAAGCGGTCTGGAATTCCCTCAAAGACAATTTCGGCCGTCTTGTCGTCCCAATTAAAGCCGCCACCGCCGTCGCCCAAGCGGATGCCGCCGTCATCCCAGGCGTAGGAGCCCGAAATGCTGCGCACTAACGTGGCTTGGTTGGATTCTACAATCGTCATCGGCAGATGATTCTGCGCCGTCGTGACATTGACGGTGAAAGTTTCGGATTTGGCGTTCCAATCCTCGTTGCCCTCTTGCTGGACGGAAAATACCACAGTTCCTTCCTTGTCGAAGAAAGCGAGTTTCCCGTCTTCGACCTTACCGATTGTCTCGTCGCTGCTGGTGATTGTGTACGGGCATTCGTTGTTTGTGGTAGAGAAGAAGTCGGAATACGAATGATTCGTGTAGGCGTTTCTCACATTCCACGTGAAAGTTGGTGTTCCTTTGTCGGCCGCCGTGCCGGAAACCGTGAATTCCGTGGTGGCGCCTGCCATGCTGAGTGTTACTGTGCCTGATTGAGTGCCGGGCTGAGTGGGCGAGAAATTAATCGTCACGTCGGCCTCTCCGGTCTCGCCCATGCTACGGCTGGTGACGGAGAAAGCATTGTTGGTGCAGGAGCCAGTTAATGTCTGGTCGTATGTGGTATTGTTGTACGCGACGCGTATCGTGGCGGAAACTGTCTTTCCCACCTTCACTTCGCCCACATCGAGCGTCGGGGACACGCCGTCGGCCAGCGAAAGCGTAGTGGCGCGCGTAACTTTTATGTCTTTGTAGGATTTTTTAAGCGTGGCGCCAAATTTCGTAACAAAGCGAATATGCGTGACGTTGGCTGCGATATTGTAGCTGAAAGACTTGTAACTGGTGCTGAGAGACGGGCTACCAAGATCGGTCCAGTTGGTTCCGTCGGTCGACGCCTGTGCGTAGAAATTGCTGACAGCAAGTCCGCTGCTTTTCTTGGCTTGGAAAGTGAGCGTGGCACCCGGGCCGGAGAGAGCAAACGGCTGTCCGTCCTCGATTGTGGAGAGCGAATATTCCGTTGCGACATTCAGTACGTAGGATGTCGTGGCGGCCCATAGCGTGTGGCTCGGCAGGCAAGCCAAGATGAGTAGGATGAGAAAGCTGTATTTCGTTCTTTGCATTTTTGCTTTTATTTGAAATGACGCTTCACGTCAAACGTACCATTATGTTCGCCACCCACCACCGGCAGTAAAATGCCCGTGACGGGATTTGCCTTTAGTGTGAGCGTGTAAGCGTGACCCGCCTCCACCGTTAGACTGCCCGTGATACCGCTCTCGGCTATCTCTTGTGCGTGGGAGCCGGCCTTTGCGGCGGCGTGTATCGTGTATGAAATCTTGCCGTCCGTGGGCACTGCGAAGTAAGCTTCGTGTGCGGGGTCAGAAAGCACGGCCGTGCGTCCGTCAGCCTCGAGTGTCACGTCGGCTAAGTCGTATAGTGCTGCGAATGATGCGTCCGTCTGGGTGGAAATCTTGGTGTTCTGCGGCGCGCCCAACGCGAGGCTTACGGACGTGTCCGCGCCTTTGGAAATCTGGAACTGGGTCGTAGTGCCGCTGTAGAATGGCGCACCGAAGCTGTTGCCTTGCGCACCTTCGGAAACGGCTTTCTTGGTGCGGACGGTAAGCGTGTAAGTTCCCACTTCGAAGACAGCCGTGCAATTTCCGTCGCCCTGCGCAATGAATTGGATGGGGTGAAGGCTGATCTCGCCACTCTCGGCGCTGGTGCCCGAGAGCAGAAATTCCAGGTCGCCGATGTCCGTCAGCGGCTTTTCGGCACGCGTGGCTACGTAAACATCGGGTTCGGACGTCAGCGCGAGGCGTATGCCGCCCATTCCGACGGATTCGGCGGGCGCTTCGTCCTGCCGGCAGCCAGCTACGACGAAGAGGCCTACGGCCAGCATCAATGTTGCCAGTTTCCTAACGAGTAGTTTTAACGCGTGCTTCATCTTCTTTATCCGTTGATTACTTCGCCCGACCCGCCGTCGACTGTGATATCTACGATATCATTCTCGAAAGTATCGTCGTAACTAATGGAAAGATTCACCTTGCCGTTGCTATTGAGCATGACATGAAGAGTTTTTTGCGTGCCGTCTGTGCCAAGTGTGACGGTGCCTTCGTAACGTTTCGCCAGACCGTTGAAAGTATAAGTGAGGACGTATGCCACGCTGGCTCCCGCCTCGTAGTATGCATACTTGTCTGCCGTGGCAGCATTAAAGACAAGGCCGCCGTCCACACCGCCCTTGCTGACAGTGAGCGTGTAGCCCTCTGCTGTGGAGGCAAACGAGGCGTCGAAGACAACACCCAGACGCGCATTGTCGGCTGTGCCACACGTCACAGCCACCGTGGCCGTGCGTCCTTTCTCCACAGCTACCGTGTTACTGCCGTTGTACCACGCTTCGCCCCAACCGCTGTTGGCTGTCAGCGCGTCGGAAAGTGAGGCAAAGTTGGAGACTTCCACCGTGTAGGTTGTATTGGCGAGGAAAGCCTGATTGGCCAGTTCGGCAGCCGTGCCGCTGAATTTCTCGGCCTGATCGGCATCCTTCACCGTGACGCTCCATGCGGTCACATCTGTGACAGGCCGCTCGGCACGTGTCACCACCTCGGTGGTCACGCCCTCGAGTGCTATGTATCCCACGCCTTCTTCGGGCGAAATGGCTTCGCCGGCGGTGCATGCGGCCAGACAGACCGTCGATGCCAAGGTGTAGAAAGAAAGAATTCGGTTCTTCATATCGTTTCCTTTAAAAGGTCATCTTTTCAGTTCTTGCTTAGTCGAGATCCACTATCACGTCTTCGGTGTCGAGGCTGAACGTGTCGTCTATCGTCACCTCAACGCCCAAATGCCCGATTTCATCGGAGGGTTTCAGGTTGATGCGGCTCTTTTTTGCTTTCGTAAGTGTCATTGTGCCGGTCTGAGACACGTTAGTAGTGCCTGTGGCCTCAATATGGTATGTTACGGTTCGTGTTTCGTCGGCTCCGACGTTGAAATAAGCCGTTCTTCCCTCGCGAATGTTATTTCCGTCGCTGTAGCCGCCAGTTTCGCTGTCGAAGACAATCGTTCTGTCGCCGTCGACAATCGTCAGACTGTACGTTGTATAGTTGCTGATGAACGCCTCGTAGAAAACCACTTCCATGCCGGCGTTCACTACCGAGCATCCCACGTTCACTTTGGTGGTTTGTCCCGCTTTTATGGCGAATGAGGCGGACGTTCCGGCAAAGTGGCGCTGTCCCCAGCCTTCGTTGGCCGACTCGGCTTCCGCGTCGGAACAATTCTCGGCCTTCACCGTATATCCGTAACCGGCCGAGAGACTGGAGTTAAGATCTTTCAGCCTCACCGTTTCGCGTACCACATCGCTGCCCTTGAATATCGTAACGAGGAAGTTGTCGGCCTCTTCCTTCGTGATGACGGTCGTGGTGGCACGTGTGGCGGCTCGCGTCAGTGCTATCTCGAGTGTGCCCATTGCTTCGTCGTCTGGCGTCGGAGCGATCTCAACATCCTCGCTCAGCGAGCACGCGGCAAACAGCGGCAGCAGCAGGAGCCAACTGAACCACTGCACGAGGCGCGTGCCGTTGCGACGTGTGGTTTTGAAATTATGACGTGTGGTTTGCATCATTTCTGCGTGTGGGAATTTTTAAATCTTGATGTCGTTGTCGTCCGTCTCCATGTTGTCTGTAATTTCTATGTCCACGCCTCCCGTGGTGGCGGCTGAAGCATAGTCGTAATGCACCGTGAATAATTTTCCACTCTCCACCTCGGGGAACAAGATGGCAGAGTGCGAATGTGTATTTCCATCGGTGTTTGTGGCACGTAGCGAGTATGTGAATCCACCGTCTGCCACGTCGAAATATGCTTTTTCGCCTTCTGTAACCGTGACCTGACGGCCGCCGCTGGCAAGTGTGAACGTGTAGCTGCTGAAAAGCGTGCCGAAGGTTTCGGGCAGACGAAGTGTGGCAGCATAATTTGTCATGGGCACTTCCATGACCAGATTCAGCTGCGCGTCGGGCTGCATGGTGATGAGTGTGTCGGCGTAATAGCAGCCAGCTCCCTTTCCGCCGTTCTGCGTCTTCCACGACGACTGATTGTCGGTGTAGGCTCGCACGGTGAATTGGCCTACTTCGAGCACAATTTTGGCCGGCACCTCGCCTGCTGCATACTGTTCCAACACGTTGCCGTGCGAATCCAATATGGTCACAGCCAAGTCGCTGTCGGCTGAACGCGTGGCCATCTTGGGCAGTCCGGCGCGATACAACTCGAGGCATAGCTGACCATGACCTTCGAAAACGCCCATTTCATCGTGCTGGCACGAGGCAAACGTGAGCAGACAAACTATATATATATATAAGGTATGCTTCATTTGGTGCCGTAATTGAAAGTTAGTGAGTAGACGTTTGTGTAGGTCTGACCGCCGCCATACGTATTGTTGCACTGTATCTGCGAGATTGCGGAAGATGCTGTCAGCGCTCCCGTGCTGCCGCGGAACGGATGCTCCGAGGTGTCTCCTAATCCGCCGCCTTGATTTTGTGAGTAAATGGTCTGCGTCCCCACGACAACAGAGAATGTCGTGCCTCTGGTTGCCGGGTGAATCATGATGTTATAATCCATCGTAATTGTCGTGCCGGAGGGAATGTTGACGGATGTGGTGTTGCGTATGTACTCGTCGTTCTCGGTAAGAAGTCCGCCGCGATGGCCCAACTGCACGTATCCTTGGTCCCACGAGACAGTGCCGCTCGTGCTCCAGTTGGAGGAAACAGGCGGAGCAAACGAGACGGGAAGGCCCGTAATGCGGAATTCGCGCTGATTGCTGAGCGACTGGCTGCAGAAGGAAACCGAGGCGTTGAACGTGTAAGTGTTGGCGCTGACGGCCTCCGTCTGATTGCTCATTGCGAAACTTTTCTTTCCGGCGGGCACTGAGACGGCTGCTCCCTTGTAGCGGCAAGTCATGGAGTACGAGTAGTTGGCGTTCGACAGCAGACTTTCGTCGATGTTTACCGAGGCAGACGGCGCGTATACTGTCAGACGGTCGCAGGCATTGGCGGCATTGATTTCGCCGGCCTGATATTTCGTATAAGACGTGTAGCCGCCCACGGAAAGCGAAAGGTTGGGTTCGTTGATGCGGAACTCGCGGCTGCTGACTTTGCTCGCTTTATTGTCGGCGAGAAGGTAGTATGTGGCTTTATAAAGGCCGGCAGGCAGGAAAGGCCACGCGGCGGAGCTGCCGTAGGCTGAAGAAAGCGTGCCGCTGCCTTCAACAGTGCGTACTTCTGCACCGGAGGCGTTGGTTACAACAGCGCGCCACGTCATGCCGGGATAGGTGTCGGAGAAAGTGAGGTCTGTGCCAATCAAATCGCCGGCTGCAGTATATTGATGTGCGAACGTGGCCGTCGGTACGGGCAACCACGAAAGTGGAATTGTCTCGTCGAGCGTCACCTGTTCCACCTCCACTTTGCTTATGCCTACGGTAAGTACGCTTTCGGGGTTGGGCAGCGTCAATGTAACGATGGCGTGGTCGGCAGCAGAGAACGTGTCGGGGAAGTCGGGGCTCGTCAGATAGCAGGAAACCTCGCGGCCGTCGGCACGCAAGGTGCCGCAGAAACGGAGTCTGATGTGCGAGCCGGCAGGAAAATAGATGCTCGACAGCGGTTCGTCCTTGAGGATGGGCATTCCGAAGTCGCCGTTGTAAACATAGAGTGCATAGTCGGAATAGAACTTTTCGAAGCGTGCTTTCTCCTCCTCGTCGGCGCCGAAAACGGCGGAAACGAGTGCGTTGGCCACCTTGGCGGCCACACTTACCGGAGTTGGCTCCTTGCTGCTGGGCAGGACGGTGGCTTGCGCAGTTCCTGCGTAATAGGGTGCATCGCGGCCGATGACTGCATTTTCTCCGCAGGATACTGAGACAGAATACGTGCCGGCTGCCGCATTTATCTTTTCGGACGTGTAGGGGCCGTCGTAGATGACGCCGCCGCCCTCGCGTTGTACTTTCACGTGGAAGTCCTGTGCCGTGGGAGCACCAAGTTCGGCAGGTGCGGAACGCGTTTCTGACACTTCGGCCGAAACGCCTGGAATGGTGAGAAGCAGCCCACCGCACGACGTCTCACTCTCAAGTACGTCGGTCGAGCACGATAGGAGCGTGACGCAGGCCGTCAGACACAGCAACCAGCTATGGCCGAGGGCTTTCGCTCTCCTAAAAAGTGCGTGGGTCGTATGTAGAATTGTCTGCTTCAAAATTTTTTCTTACTGTTTTTTCGGCTTTGCCGCCCTATTCGTAGATTAGGCGGAAGTTATCTACGTTCAGGAGTGAGGTCTCTCCGCCCGTAAAGAAGTCGCCGAATTTGCTGGCCGAAGCCACCACAACTATCCATTTGGGCTGTCGGTCTGTGTTTCTGTAGTTCAGTGTCAGTGTTTCGTGCGTCCAATCGGTCACGTCCTCGCCTTTGGTCATTTGGGCGTAGGCTATGATGTTGGGGTCGTGAAGGTCAATCAAGTGACGTTCGGAGGGTCGCGTGCGAATTATGAAGGGGAACTTCTGCCCCTTGTACTCGTTGTTCTTGCCGTTGTAAACCTCGCCGTCCCAGTCGGCAAGAAGGATATAGACTTGGCATGAGTCAGGTTTCCCCTTAAGGTACTCGTAGGAAGAGTCGCCGCAACGTGTGATGGTGCTGGTTTTGTACTTGTAGTCGAATTCCAGCTTGGCTGGTTTTGACGAGAATGGACGGCCAAAACCGAGCACGCCATTCGTACCATCCGTCTCGATGTACGTACCGGTAAAGATGTTGCCGGCTGCAAACTTTATTACGATGTACTTGGACTGCAGATTTGCGGCCTTGCCTTTCCCAGTCGGCGTGTCGTCGGTCGGCGTGGAGTTGCTGTCGCCTACGGTTGTAGCGCCGCGATTTCCGGTATCCCAGTAGGAATTTCCGCCTTCACTCCACGGTTTGTAGAGTTTAAACTTGCCGTCGGAGCCGACGGGGTCGAAATGCCAATTGTCGAGGCTGGCATTCTCGAGTTGCTCGCCCACGAAATAGAATTCTTTCTCCTGCGTTACGATTCCGCCGAATGACACCTTATATATATATTTGACGTCGCTCTTCAGCGTCGAGAGAACCACTTCGTATGACGTGGAAGTTGGCAACTTCAGGGCTGAGGCTGGCACGGTGTTCCAGCTGCCGCCTTCTTCCTTATACTCCACAACGGGCGTGACGCCGTTGGGACGCGTGCCGGAAATCACGGTAGCGCCTTTTTCATTCGTTGTGGCCTCGGCTGTGGGCTGTACGTCTTCAGCTGTGTGGTATACAAACATGGTCCATTCCTCAGTCTGCTGCGTCCATGCGTATGATACGTAGAACTTCGTAGCCTGAGAAAAGTCGTACTTCGTTTGCGATGTCGGGTCTGGCATGACACGTCCGTGCTGGCCGCCCAAAGAAAACTTCCTGACGGGAATGGCGTTGAGGCTCTGAGACTCGCGAACGTAGACGATAACTATGCGGCTGGTGGCATCGACTATCGCATTTCCAATCTGACCTTCGAGTTCCACCTCACGTTTAATGATTTGCTGCACGCGTACCGTCCATTTGTAATCTTGGTACGTGTGGAGCGTAAATGTCACCTCGTCTGAGAAATCCATTCGTGTGTCAGCGTCCCATTCTGGAGCGGAGAATGTCTTGTTGGGGAACTTGGCAGGTGTGACGCAAAGGTCAGGCTTAACAAACACCGTCGGGTCGTTTGTGGCCTCGAGACGTGTAATTTTCAGCTGACTAAGCTGCACCATGTCATTTACGTAAAGCGAGATGTTGCGGTTTGACTTGTCAATAACTGCGGAACCTTCGCCCGTGCCGTCTGCATCACATTGTCCTTCCACTTCAAACGCAGTGATGTCCGACTCAACCGTCGGGTAGGGAATGTCATCGCGAATGGCACAACCCTCCGCCAGCACAAGCGCGCTTGTAATCAACAGCCAATATGTCCACCTAACTCGCATCATAAGTAGAAAGTCATGCCGATGTTTACACTCAGCAGATTAATCTTAAAGTTAGCGCCGCCCAGTCGGTTTTTCCCTTTTTCCACGCGGTTTGTTTCCTGATTCACCCACTTGTACTTCAAACCCATCACGCCGATGGAGCATTCCACAGCCATAAAATCTGTGGCGAAGGCCGTCATGCCCGGACACAAGCCGAGCTGTATGGAGTTTACGCGCTCCATAGTCCCTTCGTATTCCACACCTTTTCCGGTTGTGTTCTTTCCTTTCGAATATCCGTAGGTGAGGCGTGCCTCGGCAAAGAAGCCGAAAACTTTGCTGCGACCTATCGGCATGTAATTTCTCAGGAATGCGCTCGACTCGTAGTGGTGCTCGAGAAGATACAAATCAGAGAGGCTAATGTTGAAATCCTCGCCCAGATTCAGGTCGAACTTCCCGAGGTTGAAGAAATACCGGCTGTAGTTGAAGCGTCCGCCAACTGCCAGATTGTTGCGGATGAAGTACGCAAAATACGGACTGGCTGAGAAAGTGTGACCTTCCAAGTCGATGTTTTTCAGAACCAAGTAGTTCAGGTTGTCGCCGTCCCATTCGTTGTACGAAATACTGCCGCCCAGCATCCACTGGCCTTTGGGCACAAAAAGTGCTGTCAGCTCTTCGCGGTCAACGCGCTGCAGATGGCGCCCTTTTTTCTCCTGCTTCTGAAGATACCTGTCGTAGATGGAACCAATTTTCGACGCACTACCTTTCTGTGAGTCTAACACGAGTTCTTTCTTCTTTCCGAAGGCGTTACGTACACCTTCCTCCACAGCTCGCGAGATATCTGTGTCGGTGAGTTTGCCTTTCTGGGCGCTGTCCACCTTCACTTCTATCTTCATATCCATCTGAAGCACGGGAACGTATGTGGAATCTTGCTTCTGTTTTTGCTGCGCCTGCACGGCGGAAACAGAAAACAGCATGCAGCATACGATGGCAATGGCTCTGAAGTCAAATTTCATCCGAAAGGAAATCAACATTTCTGTGTTTCGTAAACACATCTGTCACCCGTGTATGGAAGCATTCTTGCCGCCATACACGGGATGACAAACTGTGTCTGAGATAATACAACTCTTAGTTTTTCACTGTCGGCGTATCGGTGTACAGCAACTCGAAGTCGTCAAGGTAGAGACACGACGTGTCGCTTCCGTAGAAATAGTCGCCATATCGGCTCGACGAGCATACGATTATCAGATGCGTCGGCTTCTTTGTGAGGTTGTTGTACTCCAGAGGAATGTCAAATTCCTTCCACGAACCGTTGGAGTCCACGCACTGGCTGGCAGGCAACGTGCCGTATGCAACGACGCGAGAGTCGGTTTGCCAGTTGGGGAAGTTATCCATGTCGGTATTGTCAATCTGGATTGCAGAATTTGTCAGCACGCAATAAATCTGGCACTGGTCGGGCTGTCCCTTCGCAGGTGCGCCGGCAGGTGCTGTTCCACGATTGATATTTCCTGGCGCGTATTGCATAAATCCGTGTAGGCTGGTGGGACGGCCGGTGAATGGGACGCCCCAATTTAATACGGCGCCCTTTGTGCCGACCAAATGGTCGAAGGAACCGGTGTAGATACTTGCGGCGGCAAATTTAATAATGACGTACATAGATTGCAACTTGGCAGCTTTCGAGCCGCTATGCACCGTTTCCGTCGTGCCGGTCGTCACATTGTAGCTGTCGCCCATGCTGGCCGAACCGGGGTTCGAAGAATCCCAATACGTCGTGCCTGCAGCTGTGGGGTACCACACGCTTCCGTCCTGATGCCACTCTTCGAAGCCTCCATTGTAGAGTGCGGGCTGTCCTTCAGTGGTAAACGTAGCCTCGTTACTATACACCTCATCGTCGGCTGTCGTGTATGCGAAGCGATATGTGTAGTCTGTCGAGGGGAGAATTCCCTTCAGCGTGTAGGTAATATCGTCGCCGCTAATTGCAAGGGCAGAGTTGTCAACCGTTGTCCAATCTGTGGCGCCCGTTACTTTGTACTGCAGCGTCACCTTTGTCTGGTCGAAATCAGACTTCTTCGACGTTACAGCGCCCGAAATGTACGCGAAGGTACTCCAGGCATTCGCGGAATATGCAGCCAGCGCCGTGCCGCTCTTGCGCGGCACCTCGAAGGTGTACGTATAAGTATTCGTCGTGGGGTCCACCTTGACCGTCACATCGCCCTGATTGCCGCTGGCGGCCACCGTGTAATTCAGGATATAATGGTCACGGGCCTTCACATCTGTGATGTTATTCAACATACTGTGGCCTTCGCCTGACTTATTGAATACGGAGAGTATCGCACGTAAGTTTCCTACGGGGAAATATGCAGGTCCCTTGTTCTGTCCCATTGTGTACGTGATGGAGCCAACGCCGTCCAGTACGGACTCGATGGTGGAAGTTGCACTTTGGAAACTTGAAACGAAGTCGTCGGAGAAGTTTACCGTCACTTTAACGTTCGCCAGCGTGCAGATGACATTAGCAGTGGTAAGCACTTTTGTCTGAACCTGTACGGTGGTTGTTCCGTAATAGAAGGGTGCATCCACGCCAGAGCCGCTGCCGTCCCAGTTGTTGGAGTGCGCCGTTACGGTGTACGTGCCGGGGTTGAGTTTCAGCGTAGCGCCCTTGAGCGATGTGTCATTGTCGAAATCTGTGGTGCTGGCCACAATATTTCCCTGTGCGTCAGTTACCTCCACGTAAAGTTGCTTGGGAACGTAATTGTTTGGAACGTTGGTGACACGAGTTTTGGCCACCGTATTCGTCTCCACACCAAGTCGCAAGTAACCAACCTGGTCGTTCTCCACACCTTCCAACTCGTTGGAGCAAGCAGAAGCAAGTGCGGCAACTAAGAGAACGGAAAGGATATAATATATTTTTTTCATAGCTTTATTCCTTATTATATTATTCTACTGTCAAAGTAAGTGTGCCATTTTTCTTGTTGCCTTCCATGTCTTCAACTACCATGTTGAATGTGTGCTGACCAGAGAGGAAGCCAAGCAGACCGAAGAAGTTTCCGATGGGGAAAGTGTAGTCGATATCTCCCTGTGCGGGCACAGAAAGCGGCTGGTTCAAGTCTTGGAACAGCTGTACCACGTCCTGATTACCCACAATTTCAGCGCCGCCAATGAAGTCTACGCCGTAGTTTGTGTTCAGGTCGCCCAAGGATTCTATCATTTCGCTGCTCGTGGAAACGATTGCCACGCGTATGCTCTTGATGCCCTTCTCGCACTTGATGTAGGTGTCGCCCAGACTCTTGTCGGTTGCGGCGCTTACTGTCATGTTGTTCGGCAGGTTGAGAGTGATGCCATTGTCCACGGGATCGTCGCCGGGTGTCGGGTCGTCGGGCGTGTCGGGCTTGAAGTTTCCGTTGTCCACCACGTTGATGAGCACATCTTCAACTGTCTCGTCGAAGGTAATGGTCGCAGTAATGCCGATGGTAACCTTGCCAGATGTGGCTTCAACCGGTGTGAAGTTCACCACCACAGCGTCGCCGCCGCCAAAGTTCTCTGTGTCGCCGTCGTAAGTAGTCGTGGCCTGCGATTTGGTAAGTATCTTGGAAGCGGTTACGGTGTTTCCGTCCGTTGTTGTTCCGCGGAAGTTTACCGTCAGTTTGCTCACGTTGTCGCCAAATGCCCAGTAGACTTCGCTCGGGGCAGTGCCGTTGGCGTTGGTAAATGCCAGTGCCTGTCCGTTTCCGTCGTCGAATGTGATGGTCCACGCCGTGAACAAAGCGAGGTACTCTGCGTCATAGTTCACCTTGATGCTGCCGTTCATTTGCTTGCAGACGATGGTTGTCTGGGTTGTCACGTTCTTGATGATTTCAGACGTGGTGGTGCCCATGTAATATGGCTCTGTCATTTGGCGCTGCATCGTGCCTGGCGTGTGAGCCTCCAGCACGTAAGTACCAACGTCCAACCTTATCTGTGCGGGCATGTCGGCCACGCTTTCGTATGATTCAACCTTTGTCGTACCGTCTTCCTTGTATATTGTCACAGGAAAGTTCGTCACTTCGTACTGATCGGCACGTGTCTCGTAGGGTTTCTGAGTGGTGACTCCGACTGAAAGTACCCCTTTTTCTGCCGAGCCCGTGATGTCCTCGCTCACGCAACCCGCCATCAAAAAGGCAGCCGCACTCCCAAGAATTAATTTATGTAGTTTCATACTTGTCTCGTTTATGATTTGTTTTTTATTTCTTACTTCTCTTTTAGATCCACGTTACGGGAACTTCGATATTTATGGGCTTGTCGTTCGTACTTTCGTCAATGACGATGATGATGCTCAGACCGCCCTCCGTAGACGGAGTGTAGTTAGGTTTCACTCTCAGCTTGTATGCTTTGTTGCGTTGCAACTGGAAGGAACCCGTCACTTCGGCCTCGGTACTCTTGGTTCCGTCGGCCAGTTTTGTGGCATAGTCCTCTTTGGCATTGAGGTGAATGGTATATGTTACCGTTTCGCCTGCAGCGTCGAGTGCCACATAATAGGGTGCGGTATCTTCCTTGCCCCACGTCACGTTGGTTCCTGTCAACGCTGTGGTGCCGGTAAAGCGCAGGTAGTATTCGTCGTAGTAAGTGCTCATCTCTGCGTCGAACTCAGCAGAAATCTTTCCACACGTCGGCGTGCAATTAACGCTCGTAGAGATGGTTTTGCCAGCTTCGATGGAGAAAGTGTTTTCTCCGCTCACGTGGAAATCGTCGCGCGAGGCGGGACGTTCTTCGCCAAAAGAGGCCATAATGGTGTAAGAACCCAGGTCGAGCTCGAGTGGAAGGCGTCCCAGCAACGTTTCATACGTGCCTTCGAACTTCTTGTTTCCCTTCTGATCCAAAATCTGGACGTTGTAGTTGTCGAAAACCTGATACGAGGCTTCGTTTACAGCGCGCGTCGCAGCCTGAAAACTCACGTCGGACGACAGATTCAACGTCATCTTTCCTTTTCCCTCGGCGTTCAGTGGGCCGTCTGTTCCCAGTGGACTGTCTTGCTCCAGCGAGCAGGAAGCAGCAAACGCACCGAGCAAAAGTGATGCGCTTAGCATCATTGCTTTTGTTTTCATGTTTGTTCTCAATTTTTTAAAGTTTATAATTTCTTATTTTCTCTTTTGTCTTTTTCTGTGTCTGCACAAAAATCGATGCAAAACTATTGCGAAATAAAGGTACGCGCGGGGAGATACGGACGAAAGTTCCCGTCGTTCCGGTAGAATCTTCGTCTTACCGATTTTTCTTTGTCGTGACAAGTGGGAAATTACGGCGAATAGAAATATCCCGATGAAATGGATGTTTTTGAATGATTGTCGCATGGAATTTTTTGTTTCAGTGTACCGTAATTTTTAGGCCAAAAGTCGCCATTTCATCGCTTGAAGGAGAGAAAAGGTGAGAGGGCAGGACATTTTCTTTTGCGTGAAACTCCCCTGTGTTGCCTACGGTGTGTTGTTGCGAAAAATTAACACGTGGCTACACAGAAAACTACACGTGGCATGAAGTAAAACCACGTGTAGTTTTTTGGTTTGCTACACGTCGCATCAGGTGTTGCCACGTGCAGTTTTTACTAAAGCACATTTTGGGCTGTGCGGTGCGACGGCTTACTTGGCTTTTTTGCTGCGCTGCTCTACCACAGTGCGCAGCACTCGGATGTCCTGCAACGGGCGGTCGTTCGGATCGGTCTCGACGGCTTGTATTTTTTCCACCACGTCGAGGCCCTCTATCACTTCGCCAAAAACGGTGTACGCGCCGTCCAGATGTGGCGTCCCGCCGTGCTGTCGGTAGCTTTCGTACATGTCGGCCGTCATCTCGATGCCTCTCTCGGCCATCGAGGTGCGGGCCTTTTTTAGGTCGGCAGAATTGAACTTCTTGCCCCAGACGATGTAGAATTGACAGCCGCTACTCCTGCGTTCTGGGTTCACTTCGTCCGGCTCGCGTGCAGCCGCCAGTGCCCCACGTGTATGGAAAAGGTAGGGAACCTCTATTTCGGCTGGCAATGTGTATCCTATCTCTCCTTCTCCCAGCAGTGCGCCGGGTGCTGCGTCCTTAGACTTCGGGTCGCCGCCCTGAATCATAAAGTCGCGAATGCAGCGGTGGAACAACGTGCCGTCGTAGAACCCTTCGGACGCGAGCCGTAGGAAATTGTCGCGGTGCTGCGGAGTAAAGTCCCAGAGTGCCACGCGTATGTTGCCCTCGGAAGTTTCAATCCTAACGATGGAGCGCCGTTCCTTTTTGGCGGCCGTGGAAATGGACAGCAGCAAAATGCAGGCGAACAGGAAAAAAGTTTGCTTTCTCATGTCGAAATTTTGTTTTCGACAGCAAAGATACGGAAAAATTCCCCACCATCTGAAATCCTTCGCAAAAAAGTTTTCAACAGCCTCATTAAGATTGTTGAATATCAAAGTTTAATGCGTATTTAGCGGCGTTTTGCTTCATCTTTTCTGGCCCTTGGAAAAGATACAAAGAAAGTTATCAACAATTTTGTGAGAAAAAAAGTTTTAAAAAGTTGTGGGGAATTGTGGGGAATTTTGTACCTTTGAGCGCAAAATATCACGTAGAAGGAAAAATATGATAAGATTCACCGGAAACATAGACGCCAAGTTGG
>Ga0247610_10002232_pt1 | contig 22694 bp, 20 predicted proteins | sample 174DNAGHGhighgp2_FD_193483 | JGI IMG/M metagenome (GOLD analysis project Ga0247610, IMG submission 193483) | Sheep rumen microbial communities from Palmerston North, Manawatu-Wanganui, New Zealand - 1742 DNA GHGhigh gp2 | ecosystem: Host-associated > Mammals > Digestive system > Stomach > Rumen...
ATTGGTAATAAAGGCACATATTATCAGCTTTATACTGGTGCTTTTGAGCTTGAATAATAGAAATTTAAACTTTTTGTATGCTTTTATTGTTTACAATAATTATCTTTAATGGTAAAATTTAAAACGTATTGAATAGACTATAATAGCAAATGTTATAATCAAATGATACTTATAAGAGAGTGACAGTTTGGTGAAATGTCATAGTATTCTAGATTATATGGATCAATGCTTAGTCTGTGGAAGAAATTAAGTAGAACCACACGTGTTACGCGTTAAGTAAGAATTGAGTGCTATATCTTTGATATAGAACTAAGGTGGTACCGCGATAATTCGTCCTTAGAGCTTTATGCTTTAAGGACTTTTTTTATGGGAGGATTAGTATGAAAGATTATAAGGATACCCTATATATGGGTAAAACTAATTTTGAAATGCGTGGTAATTTAACAAATAAAGAGCCTCAAATTCAAAAGAAGTGGGAAGATATCGACCTTTATAACAAGGTTATTAAAAAGAATGAAGGAAAAAGAGAATATACATTACATGATGGACCTCCATATGCAAATGGTGATATTCATTTAGGACATGCCCTAAACAAGATTTTAAAGGATTTTGTTGTAAGATATAGAAATATGAATGGCTATAAGTCAGTTTATATTCCTGGATGGGATACTCATGGTTTACCTATTGAAAATGCCCTTCAAAAGAGTGGTATTTCAAGAAAAGATAAGCCAACTGCTGAATTTAGAAAGCTATGTGAGGAATATGCTTATAAGCAGGTTGAGCGTCAAAAGGCTGGTTTCAAAAGACTTGGTGTATTAGGTGATTTTGATAACCCATATATCACTTTACAGCATGATTTTGAGCGTGACCAAATTAAGGTATTCGCTAAGATGGCTGAAATGGGATTAATTTATAAGGGATTAAAGCCTGTTTATTGGTCTCCATCTTCAGAATCAGCATTAGCTGAGGCTGAAATCGAATATAAGGATATTACATCTAAGGCTATTTATTTTACATTTAAATTAACTGATGGTGATGGCCTATTAGAAAATGCTAAATTTATGGTTTGGACAACTACACCTTGGACATTACCTTGTAATTTAGCTGTAGCTGCAGGTCCTACAGTTGAATATGTAGTATTTAATTCAAATAAGGGTAAAATGGTTTGTGCATATGATTTATTAAATGCATTAACAGAAAAATTACAATTAGAAAATGTTGAGGTATTAGGAACTTTAAAGGGTACTGATTTATTAAAATATCATTATGAGCATCCTTTATATCCTGGTATGATTAATAGAGTTATTAACGCTGATTATGTAACTACAACTGATGGTACTGGTTTCGTACATATCGCTCCAGGCTATGGTGAAGAGGACTATATGGCTGGTAAGGAATATGGTCTTGAGATTAAGGTCGCAGTAGATTCAAAGGGCTACCAAACTAAGGTTGCTGGTAAGTATGAGGGATTATTCTATGAGGATTCTGAGGATGTAATCATCGAGGATATGAAGAATAATGGTACTTTATTATTATTAGATCCTATTACACATAGCTATCCTCATGACTGGAGAACTAAAAAGCCTGTTATCTTTAGAGCAACTCCACAGTGGTTCGCATCTATTGACCCAATTAAGGATGAAATTTTAGACGCAATTAAGAAAGTTAATTGGAATCCTAAATGGGGTGATGTTCGTATTTCAAATATGATTAAGGATAGACATGATTGGTGTATTTCTCGTCAAAGAGCTTGGGGTGTTCCTATCCCTGTATTCTATGCTGAGGATGGCACTGAAATCCTTGATCAAAAGGTTTTAGCTCATGTTGCTGATTTATTTGGTAAATATGGTTCAAATGTTTGGTTTGAAAGAGAAGCTAAGGATTTATTACCTGAAGGATTTACACATCCAGCATCTCCTAATGGAATTTTCAAAAAGGAAAATGATATTATGGATGTTTGGTTCGATTCAGGCTCAAGCTATATGCTATTAAATAGACGTGGCTTAAAATATCCTGCTGATTTATATTTAGAGGGTAGTGACCAATATAGAGGTTGGTTCAATTCATCTATTATTACAGCCGTAGCTACAACAGGGGTTGCTCCATATAAGACTGTAGTATCTCACGGATTTACTCTTGATGGTCAAGGAAGAAAGATGTCTAAGTCTTTAGGTAATACTGTTGACCCTATTAAGGTATGTAATCAATCAGGTGCTGATATCCTTCGTCTTTGGGTTGCATCTGTTGAATATAGAGCAGATATGCCACTATCTCAAGACATTTTAAAGCAGGTTTCTGAATCTTATAGAAAGATTAGAAATACTTTAAGATTCTTATTATCTAATACATCTGATTTCAATCCTAAGGATTCATTAGCTTATAATGAATTAGAGGATGTAGATAAATATATGCATATTAAGCTTCAAAAATTCATTTCAGAAATCAAAAATGATTATGAGAATTTCGATTTCGGTGAAATTTATAGAAGCGTAAATGCTTATATTACAAATACTTTATCTCAATTCTATTTAGACTTTACTAAGGATATTTTATATATCGAAAGTCCTAAGTCAAAGAAGAGATTATCAACTCAAACTGTATTCTATGAAATTTTAGATGCATTAATTAAATTATTAGCACCTATCCTTCCTCATACTATGAGTGAGGCTTATGATAACCTTCCTTATAAGACTGAAGAGGATGTATATTTAACTGATATGCCAAACGCAGAAACTAATTTAGATTCTAAATTAGAGGCAAGATTCGATGAATTTATGAAATATCGTGATTTAATATTAAAGAAGCTAGAAGAAGCAAGAGCTAATAAGGTTATTGGTAAGAGCTTCAATGCTAAATTATTTATCACATTAGATAATGATTCAAAGAAAGTATTTGATCCAATTAAGGATTCAGCTGCACAATTATTAATTGTATCTCAAATCGAGTTTAAGGATGGAGATAAATTTGATTGTGATGTTAAAGCCGCAGAGGGTTGTACATGCTCAAGATGCTGGATGATTGTTCCTTTCATTGATGTCAATGAATTATGCCCTAGATGTGCCAAAATTGTAAATAACAACTAAATTTTGACATATGAAGAAAATAATGCTAAAATTATATATAATATAAGACTATTGAAGAAAAGAAATGGTGGTGAAAAGTTATGGATTTCCAGATATTCTTTCTTAAAGAAAATTCAAGAATATACGATAGAGCTGAATTAATGACATTTCTAGCGTCAAATCCTAACATTACACCACCTAACCTTAAAGAGAATGTAAGTAAAAGAGAATACATATTTTACCATCAAACTTTAAATTTTGAAGCTAAATTTATTGTTAATAGTAAATCTGTAGTACCTCATATGGAGCGTTTAGGAGCTAAATATTTCGATGTTAATTTCTATGTAACATTTAATTTATTATTAAGTAATTACGCGGCTGAAATTATCTTAGATATAATCCAAGAGATTTGCTCTAAATTTGATTTTAAGATATTTATTGAATCATATGGTACAGAGGTTAGACCTTTTAAGAGAACTGATGTTATCCAACAATTCAATTTATGGAAAAAAGCATTTGCTGATAAATATCCAGAACAATTAGCTGGCTGGTATAAGCTAGATTCAAGTGCCCTACATTCTGTATATACATATTTATTACAAAGAAAGAGACTCGAATTAACATATGATCAAAATAAGCTTCAGGTTTCAAATTATTATTTCTTACATGCTTTAAAATCAAGAAGTGTCTTTGTAGCTATAAAATGGGATGGAGAAAAGCCTTTTATCCTTCCACCTTCAGTAGATGTATTAATTTATGATAATGGCAAAACAGAAAGATATTTACCTATGATTGAGGTATTATCTAAGGCTGGCAAATTATTTAATGTATTAGATAATTACGGAACATTACAGGTATTAGAAGGAAAATATGTTTCTAAGCTTGTTAAGGTATTAAATAAAGAAAAATTTGCTCCATCTAAGAGTGAATTACAATTTGTTCAATTAGAAAAAATATTAGATGTTTAAAAAATGTCCTCTAGCTTTAGGTTAGAGGTTATTTTTTCTTTTTATAATAATTAAATTATTATATAATTAATTTAGAGGTGTACATTTATGAATTATGCAAAATATATAGATCATACAAATTTAAAGCCTACAGCTACTAAAAAGGATATAGCTAATCTTTGTAGCGAGGCAAATTATTATCATTTTAAATCAGTTTGTGTTAATCCAGCTAATGTAGAATTAGCTCATGAATTATTAAAAGGAAGCGATGTCTTAGTTTGTACAGTAATAGGATTCCCTTTAGGTAGTAATACAAGTGAGGTTAAAGCATTTGAGGTTACAAAGGCTATAGCTGATGGAGCTGATGAGGTTGATATGGTAATTAATATAGCTGCCTTAAAGGAAAAGAATTATGATTTAGTTTTAAATGATATTAAAGCTGTAGTAGATGCCGCAAATGGTGTTTTAGTTAAGGTTATTATTGAAACATGTTACCTAAATGATGAAGAAAAGGTTATGGCATGTAAGCTTGCTAAGGAAGCTGGTGCGGATTATGTTAAAACATCTACAGGCTTTGGAAGTGATGGTGCTAAGGTAGAAGATATTAAGCTAATGAGAGAAACTGTTGGAGAGAATATGGGTGTTAAAGCATCTGGTGGAATTAGAACTAAGGAAGATTTTATTAAAATGATTGAAGCTGGTGCTTCACGTGTTGGCTGTAGTGCTGGTGTTAAGATAATGGAGGAATTAAATAATGACTAATATACCTACTCCTCATAATGAATGTATTGATAAAAATTTAATAGCGAAGACAGTATTGATGCCTGGTGATCCACTAAGAGCTAAATACATAGCTGATAACTTTTTAACAAATGTTATTCAATTTAATGGTGTAAGAAATGTATTAGGATATACAGGCTATTATAATGGTAAAAAAATAAGTGTAATGGCATCTGGTATGGGTATGCCATCAATTGGTATTTATTCCTATGAGCTATATAAATTCTATGATGTAGATACTATTATAAGAATTGGTAGTGCAGGAAGCTTTGATAAGAATTTAAACATCAATGATATGATTTTAGTTAAGGATGCTTATAGTGATACTAATTATGCTAAAATAGCCTATGGCTATAAGGGACATATAGAAAAGCCTACAAAATCATTAAATAATAGAATATTAAAGCTTGCTCAAAGTCTAAATATTAAAATAGAAGAAACTAGAATTTATTCATCTGATGTATTTTATTCAACTATTTCAAGGGCTGATATTACTGATAAATATAAATGTAGAGCAGTTGAAATGGAAAGCTTTGCGTTATTTGCTAATGCTAAATATTTAAATAAGGAAGCGGCTTGTATATTAACTATTTCAGATGGAAATGGTAAAGAATTATCAGCTTTAGATAGAGAAAGAAGCTTTAAGGAAATGATGGTTTTAGCCTTAAATTTAGCTTAAAAATTAAAAATTATTAAAAATAGGGTTATTTTTTAGGATTTTTCCTAGATTTACCCTGTTTTTTTATTATTTGTAAAAAATAAATATAAAAACAATAGATTTTTTATAAAATAAAATCTTTTTAAAAAATAATAGCCATTTTGTCCATTTTGTTTTAAATTATCCTTTTGATAAACTAATCCCTAGAAAGGAGGAAGCCATTTTCATGTACAATTACTTCATGCTAATTGGTGTCATCTATAAGGAATTAGAATTTAAAACATCTAAAAATGGAACAAAATATGTTAGAATCCCACTTTTAGTTGCTAGAAGTTTCAAAAATCCTGATGGACAATATGACGCCGATTTATTTCATATCTATTTATGGGATTCATTAGCTGATTTAGCTGATGATAACTTTAAAAAGGGTTCTAAAATTGGAATTAAGGGAAGAATTCAATCTCGTTTTGTAACATTAGAGGATAAGAGTGTAATTCCAGCTTATGATCTTATCGCTGAAAGATTAATAATGATGGGTCAATCAGATGTTAAGTATGACGAAATTGAAGTCAATACCAAAATGACAATTGAAAAGAATGATGAAGAAGGAAAGGACGAATAAAAGTCCTTTTTTTCTTTTAATTACACAATTTATAGTATATAATATACTATAGGTGATTATAAATGAAACAGTATTTAGATTTATGTAAAAAAATATTAAATGAAGGACATTGGAAGGATGATAGAACAGGTACAGGTACTTATTCTATTTTTGGATATCAGGCAAGATATAATTTAGAGGAAGGATTCCCTTTACTTACAACTAAAAAGGTATTTTTAAGAGGAATTATCCATGAATTATTATGGTTTATTTCTGGTTCAACAAATATCAAATATCTAGTTGATAATAATGTTCATATATGGGATGACTGGGCTTATAAGGCTTATTCATTATCTAGCGAATTTAAAGGTGAAACAATGGAAGAATTTGCAGAAGAAATTAAAAATAGTGATGCAGATTCAGAATTTGTTAAAAAATGGGGAGAACTAGGACCTGTATATGGTAGACAGTGGAGAAATTTTAATGAAGAAGGTGTAGACCAATTAGCTATATTAATTGATCAAATTAAGAAAAATCCTAATTCAAGAAGATTAATAATTTCTGCATGGAATCCATGTGAGGTTGATCAAATGGCATTACCTCCTTGTCATTCATTTATGCAATTTTATGTAATTGATAATAAATTATCTTGTCAATTATATCAAAGATCTGCAGATGTATTTTTAGGAGTTCCATTTAATATCGCTTCATATTCATTATTTACTATGATGATTGCACAAGTATGTGGACTAGGTGTTGGTGAATTTATTCATACTATGGGTGATGCTCATATTTATTCTAACCATGTTGAACAAATCAAATTACAATTAACAAGAGATGTTAGACCATTACCTAAGATGAAGATTAATCCTAATGTTAAATCAATCTTCGATTTTAAAATTGATGATTTTGAATTAACTGATTACAATCCTCATAAGGCTATAAAGGGTAAGGTGGCAGTATAATGATTAATATGATTTGGGCTATGGATGAAAACAACCTTGTTGGTAAGGGCGATAAGATTCCTTGGCATATTAAAGAAGATTTAATTTATTATAAATCAAAAACTAAAGGTCAAATTGTTTTAATGGGTGATACAACATATTATTCATTAAGAGGCTATTATAAGGATAAGCCATTACCATATGGTAAGATCTATATAGCTACAATTGATAAGAATTTAGCCATTAATGATGGCTTAAATGAGATTGAAATGGTTTATGATTTGATTTCATTTTTAAAAACAGTTAATTTTGATTTATGGGTTGTCGGTGGTGCGACTATTTATAAATTATCCCTACCATTTGCGGATAGATTATATATATCTTTTGTAAAGGGAACTCATGAAGGTGATAGATATTTCCCACAAATAGATTATTCTAAATATAAGCTAACTTGGGAAAACAATACTGATTTAGTAAGATACACACTATTTGAAAGGGTGATGTAGATGCTTTTATTATTTATGCTTTTAGTCTTGTGGGCTGGATTTACATACATGTTTTATTTCTTAATTGACTTATCTCTATGGTATTTATTCCTATGGGTTCCATCAGGACTTTTAGTAGCATTAATTGTTGAGGTACTAATTTTATATTTATATTTATTACTAATTGGTCAACACACAAAAAATGAAGAGCCTATAAAGCATATTTTATTAAGAAGTGCTTCTTGGCTATTATTTAAGTTAATTAGAGTTAAATTAGAAATAAATGGAAAAGAAAATATTCCAAATGAAACATTTGTTGTTTATGCAAATCATAAATCTAATTTTGACCCATTCTTTATTTATTATTCTATGAATAGAAAGCCAATTACTGCAGTAGGTAAGAAAGATTTATTTAAAAGTCATATTATGAAAATAGTAGGAAATACCTTTAAGGCAGTAGAGATGGATAGAGAAAATGATAGAGAAGCAGCTAAGGCTATGATAGATGCTATTAAGCAGGTTAAAAATGGAACTAGCATGATTATATTCCCTGAAGGAGGAATAAAAACTCGTGATGTTGAGGAAATGGTTAATTTAAGAGCTGGTGCCTATAAATTAGCTATTAAGCCTAAGGCTACTATTTTACCTGTTGCGATTATAGGATCATCTAAAACAGCTAAGGTTCCTTTTTATAGACGTAAGGTTATTAAGGTATTTATTTTACCTGCAATTAAGGAAAGTGAATATCAGGGTATGAATACTACTGAAATTGGAACAAGGGTTGAAGCTTTAATTAATCAAAAGGTAAAGGAATATGAGTAAGAATCAAAAAACAACATTTATTGCTTTTATTATTATTGCTTTTCTATTTATATGTGCTGGAGGCTTATTTACAGTAATAGGAGCTGTAATTAAACAAAATAGATTAATCTATTTAGGATTAACTCTACTTGGAATTGGTTTTGTATTATATATAATTTTGTTCTTTGTTTTATTAAAATCTGTTTCTAAAAAATATTCAAATAAGGATAAAAAAGATTAAGTAAGGATGTGATTTTATGCCACAATATGTAAAAATAATTATATTAGTATCAATTTTATTAGTTGTAGGCTTATTCTTTTTAACATTCCTATTTATTACTATTAAGAAACATAAAATTAGAAATATGTATTTAGCAGTTGATAATTTATTAAATAAAATAGTAGCTTCAAATGAAGGCTATGAATTAAAAAAATCAACTGAGGCTGAATATGATTATCAATTAAAAACTAATAAAACAGTTTATTATTTTAAGGTAATTCCTAATTTTGATAGTGAAGAAATTACTATTAACAATTCTGTTAAATGGCAATTAAGGAAATCATTTAACGATGAAACAATGAGATTTGTTCCTGATGTAGAAGGATTTATGAGATATGAAATTCCATCTGATATAGAAATTAATGATCATCCTAAGAAAAAGGCAAAAAAGGAAGAGGAAATGACATTTTCTGATTTGGAATTAGATAAATTAGAAAAGGAAGAAAAGCAATATATGAAAAATATTAAAATGTATATTGTTTATCCTAATGCTAGATCATTATTAATGTATATAAATGAATGTGAAATGAAGTTTGTAAATCCTAATACTGATGTATATGGAACAAGAGTTGTTACATTTCAAGAATTAGAAAAAAACAGGGATTCACTAATTAAATAGTGGCCCTTTATTTTTGTGAGGTATATTATGTCTTATGATTATTTGACGCTTGAATTTCAAAAGATTGAAGAAAGATTAGATAAATATTTTAAAACAAGCTATGCTAAAGAGGTTTATTCAGCTGATAATGATATGTCATTTGATGCTATATCATTAAGAAATAATGAAACTAAAGAAGCTTTTAATGCGATTGTAAAGCTTGGTGATATTCCACTTGGTGGATTAGTTTCTGTTAAGCCTTTAATTAAAAGAAGTATGCAGGGTGGTATATTAGATCCTACTGAATTAAATAATATTGTTGGATTATTAAATGCAACCTCTAATGTGATTAGATACCAGCATGATTTAGATAATATTAAATGTGAAGATGAATTAATTAAATCCTATATTAATAATTTAGAAGAGCCAAAGGCTTTAAAAACTAATATCACATTAGCTATATCTGAAGATGGCAAGGTATTAGATAATGCATCTCGTGAGCTTATGACTATAAGAAGAAGCCTAAAAACTTTAGAAAATAGATTAAAGATGAAATTAAATGAGCTTATTACAACTAAGGCATCACTTCTTACTGAGCCTTTAATTGTTTTAAGAGATGGAAGATATTGTCTTCCTGTTAAAATTGAAAATAAAAATACCTTTAAGGGTATAATTCATGATATTTCATCATCTAATACAACTGCCTATATTGAGCCTGATGTTACTTTAGAAATATCTAATCAGATTGATTCCTTTAAGGCAAAGGAAAAAAAGGAAATAGAAGCTATTTTAAAGGGATTAACATTACTTGTTTCAGCTGAGGGTGAATTATTATTAAATGATTTAGAGATTTTAACTAAATTAGATATTATATTTGCTAAAGCATTATTTGGAAAAGAAAATGATTATTCATTTGCGAATGTAAAAAATGAATCTAAATTTGATTTAAAAAGAGCAAGACATCCATTAATTGATAAGGATATTTGTGTTCCTATTGATATTAATTTAGGTGATAAATTTAATGTAATTATTATTACAGGACCAAATACAGGTGGTAAGACTGTAGCCTTAAAAACTGTAGGCTTAATTCATTTAATGGCATATCATGGATTAATGATTCCGGCAAAGGAGGAATCATCTATTGGTATGTTTGATTCTATTTTAGTTGATATTGGAGATGAGCAATCTATTGAGCAATCATTATCTACATTCTCATCTCATATGAAAAAGATTATTAATATTTTAAATGAGGTTTCATTTAATTCTTTAGTTTTATTAGATGAGCTTGGATCTGGTACTGACCCTAAGGAGGGTTCAAGCCTTGCGATATCAATTATTGAATATTTATTAGAAAGCGGTGCTAGAGTTATTTGTACAACTCATTATAGCGAGCTTAAAACATATGCATATTCAAAGCCAGGTATTTTAAATGCATCTGTTGAATTTAATGTTGAAACATTAATGCCTACATATAAGCTATTATTAGGTGTACCTGGTAAATCTAATGCCTTAGAAATAGCATATAAGCTAGGATTATCTCCTAAGATTATTGAAAGAAGTAAAGAGGAGCTAGAAAATTTAAAGAGTGAATCTAGTGAATTGATGGGTAATCTTGAGGAGGAGATGAATAATTTAAGAAGAAAGGAAGATTTATTAGAGGCTAAATTAAAGGATGCTGAAAATAAATCATACCAATTATCTAAAGAAAAGATTGAGCTTGTTAAGCAAACTGATAAGATTATTAATGATGCTAAAAAAGAAGCTCAAAAAATCATTTCTGATACAAAGGCTGAGGCTAATAGATTAATTCAAGAAATTAAAAATATGTCATCAATTGATTTTAAGGAACATGAATTAATTCAATTAAAGACTAAGACAAATAATTTAGATAATAATAAATATAATGAGGAAGCTATCTTTGAAGAGGAATTTAAGGAAGGCGATTATGTTTATGTAAAGACATATGAAAAATATGGTTCTATAAGAAAGATATCTAAGGGAAAATATACAGTAACTATTGGTCAATTTGATATTGATTTTAAAAAGAATGAATTAACTCATGCTGAAAAGCCAAAGGAAAAAAAGAAAAGAGAAACTAGAATGAGTGGATATAATCCAGCATCTCATGCTGAATTATCTTTAGATTTAAGAGGTAAGAGAGTAGAAGAGGTTGATTATTTAATGGATCAATATATTGACCAATGCCTTTTAGGTAATTTGAGTCAGGTTTCTATTATTCATGGCTTTGGTACTGGAGCTGTAAGAAAAAAGGTTCAAGAATATTTAAAGAATTGTCCTTCAGTTAAATCATACCGCTATGGTGGTGAGGGTGAAGGATTAAATGGTGTTACTATAGTTTATTTTAAGTAGGTGATTTTATGAAGGCTGCGATTATTTTAAAAAATGGTTATTTAAAGAATTTTAATAAAAATGATTACGATATAGTAATCGGAGCTGATAGAGGTGCCTATTTCGCAATTTCAAATAATATAAAACCAGATATTTCTATTGGTGATTTTGATTCTGTAAATGAAGAAGAATTTGAATTAATTAAAAACAATTCTAAAAAAATTATTAAATTAAATCCTATTAAGGATGAATCAGATACCCATGAGGCTATAAATTTAGTAAAGGATTATGAAAAAATCATAATTTTTGGTGGAATTAAAGGTAAAAGAATTGAGCATTTATTTGCCAATATAATAGATTTAATTAATTACAAAAATTTATCTATGATTGATTGTGATTCATTAATTGAAACTATTAATGATAATAATTATGTAATTAATAGGGATTATAAATTTATTTCATTATATTCATTAGAGAATGAAAGTATTATTTCCTTAGATGGATTTAAATATAATTTATCTAATTATCATTTAAAATATAATGATCCATTATGTTTATCTAATGAAATAATAAATAATCCTAAAATCAATTTAATAAAAGGAAGATTGTTAATAATCTATAGTCATGGAGATTAAAAGCTATAAATCATATTTAATTCCATCACTAATAGCTACTTTATTTTTATCTACATATGTAATATTAGATGGCTTCTTTATTGGTTATAAATTATCTGATTTAGGATTATCAGCTATAAATATTGGATGGCCTGTTATAGCAATCATTCATACTTTAGGTATAGCACTTGGTATATCATCTGGTATTTATATTTCTAGAAATAATGCCTTAGGTAGAAAGGATTTAGCTAATAAGGCTAAATTAACTGCATTTTTGATTGCGTTAGCTTTAGCTATTATCTTTTCTATTTTAATTTATATTTTAAAAAAGCCTCTACTTTATGCCTTTGGAGCTGATGATATTGTCTATCCATACGCAGAGGAATATTTAACATATTACATAATTTATGGTGGTATTGTTTTTGTTTTAGGACCATTATTAATTCAATTACTTAAAAATAGTGGTAAATCTAAAATAGCAATGATATCTAGTATTGTATCTGTTTTATTAAATTTAATTTTAGATTATATTTTTATAATAAAGCTAGATATGGGATTAAAAGGTGCGGCTTTCGCATCCGTTATAGGACAAGCATCATCATTTTTAATATCATTTATTTTTTATTTTAAGGAATTTAATGGTATTTCATTTAATAAAAGATTTATTAAAGAATTATTTATAGCTAGTATAGCTCCTTATGTTTTATATTTTTCATATGATATTATTTTAATAATAACAAATAGAGTTGCTGGATATTATAATGGCAATGAGGCTATTGCCACATATGCCCTCTTAACCTATGTTTTATATATTATAAATGCTATATCACAGGGTATAGGAGATGGTATTCAGCCTTTATTTTCCTATTATTCAGCTAAAAATGATAAGATGAGATTAAGGCATGATTTATATAAATCTATCTTAATTGCTTTAATAATTAATGTTTCTATTGTAATTTTATTTTTAATTTTTAAAAATGAAATTGCGACATTATATAATTTATCTGATACAGGTAAAAATATATTTATGTATGCATCTATTTTTTATGCTATATCATTTATATTAATTACTGTATCTAAAATATTATCATCATATTTTTATTCAACTAATAAAATTATTTTTGCTAATATTATCGTTATATCAGAGCCTTTAATATTTACTCCTATTTGTTATTTATTATGTATTCCATTTGGCTTTAATGCCCTATGGTGGAGCTATTTAATTATTCAAAGCTTAGTATTAATTTTATCAATTGTATTATATCTAAAGACAGAAAGGAAATAATTATGGATGGTTTTTTACTTATAAATAAGCCAAAGGGCATTACATCACAAACTGTATGTAATATTATTAAGAAAAAGCTTAATATTAAAAAATGTGGCCATAATGGAACATTAGATCCTAATACTACAGGTATTATGCTTATTGCTATAAATGAAGCGACTAAATGCTTAAAGCTTTTAAATGAGCATGATAAGGAATATGTAGCTACAATTATTTTTGGTCTTGATTCTAATACATTAGATATGGATACAAAAGAAGAAATTAAATCTATTGAAATGAATGTAGATATAGATAGTATTAGGCAGGCTTTAGATGAATTAAAGAAAGAAGATAGCCAAATACCTCCTTTAACATCTGCCATAAAAATTAATGGAAAAAAGCTTTATGAATATCAAAGAGATAATCAAGATATTAAAATAAGCCCAAGAAATGTTAAATTATATGATTATGAAATATTATCTAATTTAAGATTATATAATGATCATCAGGAAATTGATGTAAGAGTTAGTGTATCAAAAGGATATTATGTAAGAGCATTAGCTCGTGATTTAGGAAAAAAATTAGGTGGATGTGCCATTTTACATGAATTAAAAAGAACTATGATTGGTGAATATAATCTAGATAATGCTATAAAGCTAGATGATATTGATGAATCAAAGGTTATTCCTATAACTAATTTTTTAGATTATCCTAAGGTCGAGGTTTTAGATTATATGAGAAGGCTTGTATTAAATGGAATCACCTTAGATGAAAGACAAACAAAACAAAAAGGTGTCTTTTACGTAACTAACAATTATGATATAATTGCTTTATACGAAGAAATTAGTGAAAATAAATATAAACCAATTTTGATTTTTAAGTAAGCTGGTGTTAATTTGATTTCTATTTATATTAAAGATAAAAATTTCATAACTATTCCCGAAAAGGTATGTGCGGCTATTGGTAATTTTGATGGTGTGCATTTAGGACATCAAAGATTAATTGAGGAATGTAAGAAGCAGTGCCTTGAAAAAGGGTATAAAAGTGCTGTATTAACATTTTATCCTCACCCTTCAGTATTTTTAAAGCATATGACTAATTACCCTCTATTAACTCCTTTAGAGACTAAAACAGAGATTTTAGCAAGATTAGGAATTGATTATTTAATTGTTGTTGAATTTGATGATGAGCTAGCAGCAATGTCTAAGGAAGAATTTATGACTGCCTTACATCAAATGAATATAGTATCTTGTGTATGTGGATATGATTTCACATTTGCAAGAAAGGCAGAGGGTACTATTTTAGATTTAGAAAAGGAATTTGAATTCCATGAGGTTAAAAAATATGTTTATGATGATGTAAGAGTATCATCTACTTTAATTAGAGAATTAATTAGAGAAGGAGATATTCATGAGGCTAACAGATTATTAGGTAGACAATATACTATTAGTGGCAAGGTAAGATATGGCTCTCAAACAGGAAGAACTATTGGCTTTCCTACTGCAAATTTAAATTATAGAAATTATTTTTTACCTAAGACTGGCGTTTATTTTGTAAATGTATTAATTGATGGAATCCTATATTTAGGTATGGCAAACATTGGTCATAATCCTACTGTAAATTTCTCTGATGATATTAGAATGGAAGTAAATATTTTTAATTTTGATTCTGATATATATGATCAAAAAATAGATGTTATTTTTATTGAAAGAATAAGAGATGAGCATAGATTTAATAATTTAGAGGAATTAAAGAAGCAATTAAAAATTGATAAGGCAGCATGCTTAGAGCTTGCTGGTGATATGAATTATACTAAATAGAAAAATTGAATAAATATAATCTCCTTTAATGCTAGATGGCTTAAAGGAGATTTTCGTTTTATAATTAATACTGTTACCATTTTAAATATTTATACGTTTTATTTATGAGTATAAAAATACAATAAAATAAATTTTATTATATAATTCAATATCATACTTTTTTAGTAAATAAAGTTTAAATTATTGACTATTAATTAATGTAAACTTATAATTTAATTTGGGATTAGATTTAAGGGGAATGGAAAATGAGGGGAATTAAAAGAATTGGATTATTAACCTTAGGATTTATACTATTTGGTGTAACAAGCTGTGATGATTATACACCAAAATATAGCTATAATTTAGAGGATAATGATTTATCTAAAAAGATATATAGTGAATATGAAAACGAATTTTCTAATAGCAATTATAATAATTTTTTAATAAATTGCACTAAAAAAACAGAACATGATGAAGTATCATATGAATATTTAACATTTACAATTGTTTTAAATAACGATGGATCATTTAAAGAAAAAATTGTTATAAAGGATAAAATTAAAACAATTTATAAGTATATAAATGATAGCTGGATAAAAACTGATGAGAAAACATATATTGATGGAAAAGAAAAAATAACTTTTAATATTAGTTTTAATCTTGATGATGGCTCATTCAAAAATAAATTTGAAAATACTTATGATGATAAAGGCAATCGATTAACAGGAACATCATATAAATATATCAATAACGAATGGGTAAAGGATTTAGAATATAGATATATAAATGGGAAAAATTGCACTTTGTATTCTTTATTGTTGTATTCAGATAATTCATATAGAGAAAAAAATGAATATACATATGACGATAATGGTAATCAATTATCTTCTGTAAGCTATTATTATATTAATAATGAGTGGGTGCTTCATTCAAAATATGAATATACATATGATGAAAATGGCAATGAATTGATAGCTGTAATATATGATACTCTTAAATCTACTAAATTTGAATATACATATGATGAAAAAGGTTATCTATTAACTGAAGTTGAATATACATATTCAGATAACGAATGGATTTTTAAGACTAAAGAAGAATTTTATTATAATTCAAATGGTAAAAAAATATCTGAAGAAAAATATAATTATATTGATAATAGCTGGGTTGGTGATTCAAAATTTGAATATGCATATAATTCAAATGGTAGAAAAATATCTGAATCAAAATATAATTATATTAATAATAGCTGGGTGAGTGATTCAAAATTTGAATATACATATAATTCAAATGGTAAAACAATATCAGTAGTAAAATATAACTATAATGATAATTCAAAAATCGAACAGATTTATAACGAAGAAGGTTTATTAATTACTGAAACAAAATCTTCATATAGTGATAACGAATGGCATCCTAAATATAAAGAAGAATCTATTTACGATACAAATAAATGTAAGACAAGAGAGACAAAATATAAATATATAAATGGAGAATGGATTAAAATGGAGGAACGTGTTACTATAAATGATAGTATGCTTCATTTAATTTATTCAGTTGAATTTAATTCAGATGATTCATTTAAAGAAAAAAAAGAATGTACTTATAATGATAAAGGTAAAATATTAACTGAATTAGAATATTTATATGTTGATAATAAATGGGTTTTAGATAATAAAGATGTATATACTTATGATTCAAATGGTAATGAATTAACAAAAATTAATTATATTTACAAAGATAATGAATGGAAATATTATACTAAAAAAGAAAATACATATAACTCAGATGGAATATTAATAACATTAGCATATTATACGTATGATAATAATGATTGGGTGTATGATTCAAAATATGAATATACTCATGAAGATAGAAAATTAATCTCAATATTTTATTCATATGTAAATAATGAATGGAAATATATTAACAAAGTTGAAACAATTTATGATTCAAATGGCGATATATCAAGTATTACTTATTATAAATATAAAAATGGCGAATGGGTTTTTGATATTAAATTTTAATTAAAAATTAATGTCTATTTATAATTTAATTTGAGATTAGCATTTAAGAGGATTGGAGAAATGAAAGAAGTGATTATTATTGTTAAGAAAATATCTATATTATTATCAGTAGTTTTTATTTCTTTATTTACATTAATATCATGCAATAGTGAACCATTAAATAATATTTTAATTATAGGTTATACTATAAATGGAGCTGATTATAGTAGTAGTAAAAATTCTCCAAATGAAATTAAAACAAAGCTAACATCAAGTGAAAGTGAAGTATGGTTTGGCACTATAGCTGAGAATCAATATCAAGTTATTGCATCTAAAAAATTTAATGTTTATGTAAATATAAACAATAATGATAAAATTGAAGCTGTTTTAATAAAGGCAGATGGAAATATTAAAATAAATGATCATTCATTTAATGGTAATGAATCTATTAAAATTAATGTAAATTCAGATGAAGGATTATTTGTTTTAAATGTTGAATTAGAAAAAAATTCTAAATTTGAAATATTAAATTTATATTCTAAAGAAGAATACGCTGTTACAGGTGCAAAGAAATTAAATTTAATTGTAGAAGATGATTTAATTGAATTTGAATCTGATAATTTATTTAAGGCTAAGGGTGATTCTGGTATTGAATATATTACTTTTATGCAAAATAAAGAATTAAATAAGAATAATGATTATTATGAATATGATAATAGTCAAAATTTAGAATTAGCTTACTATTATATAATAAATGATTATTTAAAATTAAAATGCAAAAGAATATATGATTTTAATGAAAATTTAATTAATGATTATTTTAGATTCAAATAATTTTTTGCTAATTCAGAAAATTTTCTTGAATAATAAATATTTTTTGTTATAATTATTTTGTGCGTTTACCAAGATTGTGGATTTATCCTATATTCCCAGTCCTAGTAAATCGTGTATATTTTTAGGTAATAGGAGGAAAATAAAATGGCTTTAACTAAGGAATGCAAGGCAGAAATCATTAAGAAGTATGGTAAGAACGACAAGGACACTGGTTCTACTGAAGTTCAAATTGCTATCTTAACTGCTGAAATTAATGAGTTAAATACTCACTTCGAAACTCATATTCATGACTTCCATTCAAAGAGAGGTTTAATGAAGAAGATTGGTCAAAGAAGAAGCTTATTAGCTTATTTAAAGGATCAAGATTTAAAGAGATACGAAGAGTTAATTAAATCATTAGGTTTAAGAAGATAATTAAAAAGGATGAAAAATCATCCTTTTTTTCTTTTATTCGACCGAAATTAGTGATAAAATAAAGATAGTTTTGGTTTAAGGTGAAGAATATGACTTTTAAAGAAAAAATCAATAATAGTGAAATTATTGATGAAAGACTCCAATTAAAAAATAGAAGAATAATGGATAAAAAATCTAGATTAAAATCTGTTCTTATAACATTAATTATTGTTGCTTATACATTGATAATTACTATTACTAAAATTATGAAGCTAGATAAGGAGGAATTCTTTTCTAATTTTGGTACAGATGAATTCTTAATTTTATTATCCTTCGTTTTACTTGGATTTAAGATTATATTTTCATGTATTAAATCATTCACTAAAAAGTCATTATTTCAATTAAATCATTTAGTAGCCTATACTATTATAGATGCTTGTAATATGCTTATATTAGTTGGATTATTTGCAATAAATATTTATAACTATTCAACTATCCTAGATTTAAGTAATAATTGGGATAGGGATAATACCTTCTGGCAAAATATTGGAAATTTAATTCTAAAGGATTTTTTCCATTCAATGCTATTCTATATGACAATTATTATTAATATTCCTGTATTATTTAAATTCATTATATTCTCTATTACTAATGGAGCTATATTATATGTATCATTTGTTACAGCGATATTAGCACCAATTATGGTTATATGTTATTTAAAAAGAACAAATAGAATATTCTTTGAATATACTGATTATGATAATAAATATTATTTAATTAGAAAAAGATATATTAATAAATTTGGTTATGGATTTAAAAGATTTTGTATAAAGCTTATCATTATTTTAGCTATTTTTTGGCTAAATTTTGGATTATTTAGCTTAGCCTTTAATTCTATGGCTGCAACTAATGAAAACATCAATATAGTAAAATATATTATGCCAGCATATATAACTGGATACTTAGCATCACTACTTTATCTATATAAGAGCAAGATGGAAAATAAGGTATATTCTAAATGTCAAAGACATCTTCATGCCTCTGAATCTATTGAGAAGGTAGAGGAAAGATATGAAAGAAATAGAAAATTAGATGAATACATTAAGAACCAAGATCCTAATAGATTTGCGGAAGAATGACCATTAAGGTCATTTTTCCTTTTGTGTCATATCTTATATATTAAACAAAGTTTAATAAAATTTTATTTTTAACTTACATATATTAAAGTTTGTGTTATAATAGTTGTGTTTGAGAATAAAAGATGAAGAAAATAGGAGAAAAGAAGATGAGTGAAATTAAGCGCTTCGAATACAATTGGGCAGGACGTCCACTTGTTATCGAAATCGGAGAAGTAGCTAAGCAAGCAAATGGTGCGTGCTTAGTTCATTACGGAGATAGTACAGTTTTATCTGCAGTTGTTTCTAACAACGTAGAATCTACAGCTGACTTCTTCCCATTAATGGTTTTATACCAAGAAAAATTATACGCAGCAGGTAAAATCCCAGGAGGATTTTTAAGAAGAGAGGGACGTGCTTCAGAGCATGAAACATTAGTTTCAAGACTAATCGACCGTCCAATTAGACCAATGTTCGCAGATGGTTTTAATAATGAGGTTCAAATTATTAATACTGTTTTATCTGCAGACCCAGATTGCACTACTGAGATGGCAGCTATGCTAGGTTCATCTATTGCATTAATGATTTCTGATATTCCTTTTGAAGGACCTATCGCAGGTGTTAAGGTTGGTAAAGTTAATGGTGAATTATTAATTAACCCAACACCAGCTCAAATGGAAGAAACAACTATTAATTTAACAGTTGCTGGTACTCATAAGGCTATTAACATGGTTGAAGCTGGTGCTAAGTTCGTTTCAGAGGATGAAATGTGGGAGGCATTAAAGTTTGGTCATGCTGAAATCCAAAAGCTTTGTGAATTCCAACAAGAGATTGTTAAGGAATGTGGCAAGGAAAAGTATGTTCCTACATTATTCTGTGTAGATAAGGAAATTGAAGCACAGGTTAAGGCTTATGCTGAAGAGAAGCTTATTAAGGCTATTAGAGTTGAGGATAAGCTTGAAAGATATGCAGCTATCGATGCTGTAAATGCTGAAACTTTAGAGAAGTTTGGTCAAAAGGTATTCGTTAAGGATTTAGGCGATATCAAGGTTGAGGATAGAGAAGCTAAGGAGCTTTATTTAAAGAATGTACAATATACTTTAGATGAAATCCTACATGGCGAAGTAAGAAGAATGATCGCTGTTGATAAGATTAGACCTGATGGACGTGCTGTTGATGAAATTAGACCTTTATCATCAAGAGTTGATGTATTACCACGTGTTCATGGTTCTGCATTATTTACAAGAGGTCAAACTCAATCATTAGGTACTGTTACTTTAGGACCTTTAAGTGATTCACAAATTATTGATGGTTTAGGACAAGAGGATAATAGAAGATTTATGCTTCATTATAACTTCCCTCAATTCTCAGTTGGTGAAACTGGTAGATATGGTGCTCCTGGTAGAAGAGAAATCGGTCATGGTGCATTAGGTGAAAGAGCATTATCATATGTTATTCCATCTGAAGATGAATTCCCATATACAATCAGAGTTGTATCTGAAATTTTAGAATCAAATGGTTCTTCATCACAAGCAACTATTTGTTCTGGTACTTTAGCTTTAATGGCTGCAGGTGTACCTATTAAGGCTCCTGTTGCTGGTATCGCTATGGGTTTAATTATGACTGACCCTGAGCATTATACAATTTTAACTGATATCCAAGGTATGGAAGACCATTTAGGAGATATGGACTTTAAGGTAGCTGGTACTAGAGATGGTATTACAGCACTTCAAATGGATATTAAGGTAAGAGGTATTTCTTATCAAATTCTAAAGGAAGCTTTAGCTCAAGCTAAGAAGGGTAGAATGCAAATTCTAGACCATATGGCAACAACTATTGCTGAGGTTAGACCTGAATTATCTAAGTATGCTCCAAAGGTTGTTACTGCACAGGTTAACCCTGATAAGATTAAGGATATTATCGGTGCTGGTGGAAAGACAATTAACGCTACAATTGAAAAGTTCGATAATGTTAAGATTGACCTTGAACAAGATGGTAAGGTATATGTAATGCATTCAGATATGAATACTGCTAAGGCTTGTCTTGAATATATTGTAAATTCAGTAAGAGAGGCTGAGGTTGGTAAGATCTATACTGGTAAGGTAGTAAGAATTGAGCCATATGGTGCTTTCGTTGAATTATGGGAAGGCACTCAAGGCTTATGTCATATTTCTCGTTTAGCATTAGAAAGAGTAGACAAGGTTGAGGATGTTGTATCTTTAGGTGATGAAATCATTGTTAAGTGTACTTTCATTAATGAAAAAGGCCAAATTGATTTATCTCGTAAGGATGCATTAAAGGATGCTCAAAATCGTTTTGCTAAGAAGGAAACTGAAGAAGCAAAGGCTGAATAATTATTATTAGGATGTACGGTTGTACATCCTTTTATTTAAAAGGTGGATATTATGAAATATGTTGATTATTTAAAGGAAATAGCACCTAAAATCTTTTTAACTGATTCTCCTACAGGATATTCAAAGAATATCGATAATGTAATCAGTAATATATTAAATGATTTAGGCTATAAGAATATTAAAAAAACTAATAAGGGTAATTTATTAGTTGAAATTGAAGGTATTGATAATACTAAAACAGTCGCAACATCAGCTCATGCTGATACATTAGGATTAATGGTTAGAAGCATTAATTCTGATGGTACATTAAAGGTTACTAATGTAGGTGGACCTCAGGCTCCGACATTAGATTCTGAATATTGTAAAATTGTAACAAGAGATAATAAGGTATATACAGGTACAATTTTATCTACTTCACCATCTAGTCATGTTTATCCTGATGCTAAATCAAAGCCAAGAGATTTTGATAATTTAGTTGTAAGATTAGATGAAGAGGTTAAAACAAAGGAAGATGTTTTAAAGCTTGGAATTGATAATGGTGATTATGTATGCTACGACCCTAAAACTGTTATTACTGAATCAGGATTTTTAAAATCTAGATTCATTGATGATAAGGGCTCTGTATGTGCAATATTAACTGTTTTAAAAAAGCTAAAGGATGAAAAAAGAAAGCCTCAATACAAAACATTAGTATATTTTGTAAATCAGGAGGAGGTAGGTCATGGCGCATCTACTGTATCAAATGAAATTGATGAATTTGTTACTGTAGATATGGGCTGTGTTGGATTAGATTTAGCAGGAAATGAATTT
>Ga0247610_10002234_pt1 | contig 22658 bp, 12 predicted proteins | sample 174DNAGHGhighgp2_FD_193483 | JGI IMG/M metagenome (GOLD analysis project Ga0247610, IMG submission 193483) | Sheep rumen microbial communities from Palmerston North, Manawatu-Wanganui, New Zealand - 1742 DNA GHGhigh gp2 | ecosystem: Host-associated > Mammals > Digestive system > Stomach > Rumen...
CGTGGCTCTGATAGGTCCAGTCGCGAAGGTTGTCGGAAGTGTAGATGCTATGCCCGTTGCGCTCATTAAGGACAAGAACCCAATGTTGACCAGCCTCGTACCAGAACAGCCTCGGGTCTCTTGTGTCGTGTGTCTGCCACTTTTCGTGAGAATCTATAACCGGATTGCCTTCGTACTTGTGGAGCGTCATGCCGCCGTCAAGGCTGTAAGCGATGCATTGTGTTTCCTTGTCGCTTCTGTCGGCAGTATAGGCATAGACAAGCGGCGCTATCTTCTTGGTACCGAAACCAGATGTGTTGTCCTTGTCGAAGACTGCCGAACCGCTGAACATCGTGCCAAGCGAGTCAGGATGAAGCACCGGGGGTTGCTCCGTCCAATGCAAAAGGTCCGGACTCGTAGCGTGTCCCCATGTCATGTTCTCCCATTCGCGCTCAAGGGGATTGTGCTGATAATATAGATGATACAGGCCGTCGTGCCAGATGCAGCCATTTGGATCGTTAATCCAACCGCGCCTTGTCGTAAAATGAAACTGCGGACGATACTTTTCATGATACATCTTCTGAGCATCCCGAATGGTGTCCGCCTGATAAACCTGCGCGAGTGCTTCCTCAGATCCGTCAAAGGTGATGGTCAACGTCTTGCCCTTATAAGCCGTCAAATCCTTGAAGACCCAATAATCGGGCTCTGTCGAGAGTCGGGCCACAACACTCAGGTCGTCCACGCCCTTCGCTTGGAAAGTAAGCCTACAACGCTCCACCTCTTGCGAAATGGGCAGGTTCAGGTACTTATACTTCACCTTAAAACTCAGCTCTGCCGCTTGAGCAAAGCCGACAACAAGTGTCACGAGGACAAAAAGAATGCGTTTCATCATCTTGTAAAGGATTTCTTGGGTATCAACGTCGCTGCCAATATGGTCATTATTGGACTGAGATAACAGAAGAAGCAATACGGCGCGTAAGCCAACGTGGAGACTCCAAGGACATGACTCTGCGTCATGCCACAAGTGTTCCAAGGTATCAGGACGGACGTTACGGTTGCACTGTCTTCGCAAGTTCTGCTGAGCAAACGAGGCTCCAGACCATATCGTTTGTATGTCGGAGCGAACATCGTGGCAGAAAGTATAATGCTGAGATATTGGTCAGCACTAACGACATTGAGGAACACACCTGTAAATGCTGTTGTGGCAACAAGGGAAACGACACCTCTGACAAGTCGTATCAATGCTTTCATAATGGCGTCGAGCATACCTGTTACCGTCATTGCTGCACCAAAGAGCATGGCACAAATAATCAGCCAGATAGTGTCCAGCATGCCAGCCATGCCTCTTGTTGCTACAAGGTCATTCAGTTCTGGCACTCCTGTATCGAGATCAGTCTGGCCATACACCACGATCAAAGCTCCACGCAAACGTTGCGAAAAGCCTTCAAGGTCAGCTCCGGCTATCTCATCAAGCAATTCTCCCTGTGTAAAGACTGCAGCCATAGTGCCCATCAAAGTGGCCAGAAAGAGCACAACCATCGAAGGCAAACGCATTGCGATGAGCAAGCCTGTGAGGAGCGGAACAATCAGCAACCACGGTGAGATGAAGAACGTTTGCTGCAAGGTTTCTTCCACCATCCTGACATGTTCAGAGGAGGCTGGAGCATGACAAAGACCTACAAGCGTAAAGATGAGCAAGGCAATGAGGAAGGTAGGCACGGTGGTATAAAGCATGTAACGGATGTGGGTAAAGAGAGGCGTTCCCACTGTGCTGCTTGCAAGGACAGTTGTATCGGAGAGAGGCGATATCTTGTCTCCGAAGTAAGCTCCTGAGATGATGGCACCTGCCACCCAACCTTCATTAAAGCCCAATGCTTGGCCTATGCCCATAAGTGCAATGCCGATGGTTGCGATGGTTGTCCACGAAGAGCCTGTTATCACGCTTACCAAAGCGCAGATAATGCATGCAGAGACAAGGAACCATTGGGGCGACATGACTTCCATACCATAATATATTAAGGTAGGCACAATACCGCCAACCATCCATGAACCGCCTAAAGCTCCAATGAGCAACAGAATGATGATGCCACCGCTTACGCCTCCTATCTTGTCGGCAAGAGCCTTTTCAAAGTCTACCCAAGTAGTAACTTTCCTCGACAGACCGATGCTCAAGCAAACAGCAGTCGCTACAATAAGCGAAATTTGCGAAGCTCCAGCAAGCGTCTCATCGCCAAAGACAGATACAACAACTGAAATGAGTGCCACCAGCATTACCAATGGCACACACGATAACCAAAGAGGAGGAAGGCGTTTCACCTTAACTCTTTTACCTTTTCACCTTTTTACCTTTTCAACCCTACTATGCCACCTTGTTCAGCTTCTTGATAATCGAGAAGATGAAGATAGCGGCAAGCAGGCAGATTGCCATCAGCGTGCCCCAAACGATGGTGAGGTCCATGCCCCACATGTGTCCAGGAATGCTGACAAGCTTGTTACCGATAGCCGTTGCGACGAACCATCCGCCCATCATCATGCCTTTGTACTTGACAGGAGAAACTTTAGTCACGAACGAGATACCTATTGGGCTCAACAGCAACTCGGCAAAGGTGAGGATGAGGTAGGTCCTAACCAGCAGCGAGGGGCCCATATCTGCCAAATGAGGATGGTTCACGGGATCTGCAGCAGGAAGTCCTACTGAATCCAACGTAAGCCACAGATAAGCGCAGGCTGCAACAAGCATACCCAAGCCAATCTTGACGGGAGCCTTTGGTTCCTTGCCCTTGCTTGCCAGCCAACCGAAGAGGGCCACGCTGACAGGCGTCAGGATAACCACAAAGCAGGGGTTGAAGTGCTGGAAGATAGGTGCAGAGACTGCCGTCTCGACACCTGGAGCAGGCACCATATTATAGAGGAAGAACGCGCCTGCAACAATCATAATAGCGGCAAGGATGCGAGGCAAACCCTTCGACTGGAAGATGCCAAACAAGCCATATACGATGAAGATGAGGGCCAAGAGGTTGCGCACATCGAACATCATGCTCTCGATGCCTGTAGAGGTTTGAGCGGTATATTCATCTGCGAACCAAGTTAAAGTCAAGCCGTTCTGATGGAATGCCATCCAGAAGAAGATAACCACAGCAAAGACGAGACAGAGGCAAACGATGCGCTCCTTCGTGTCGTTCTCGGCAGAAACTTCTGCTTTCTGTGTCTCTTCCTTGACAGCAGCCTTCTTCGTTGTGCCAATCACGTGAGCAAAGGTACGTTTGCCCAGATAGTAGATAAGGATAGAGGCAATCACGCTCACGCAGGCCACGGCAAAGGCAAAGTGATAGGAATCGGCCTTGCTGTAACCGAGCGACGACTGTGCCCAGTTCATAATAGCAATGGCTGCCGTGGGTGCAAACAGAGCGCCGATGTTGATGGCCATATAGAAGAGGGAGAAGCCAGAGTCGCGCTTGTCGGCAAACTCAGGATCGTTATAGAGGTCGCCCACCATGACTTGCAGGTTGCCCTTGAAGAGACCTGTTCCAAGAGAGACAAGCAAGAGGCCTGCACCCATTGCGATAATGGCTGGAGTTGCTTTGCCCAAAGGCACAGACAGGATGAGGTAACCGACGAACATTACCATAATGCCCAGCACGACCATCTTGCTATAGCCGTACTTGTCGGCAAGCATGCCACCAAACAAGGGCAGCAGATATACGACGAACAGGAAGTTAGAGAACGTCTCGCTGGCCCAACCAGAGTCGAAACCAAAGTTGTCGTGAAGGAAAAGGACAAAGACGGCCAGCATGGTGTAGTAACCAAAGCGCTCGCCCGTATTGGCAAGAGCCAGCGTCCAAAGACCTTTAGGCTGCCCCTTGTAAGACAAGAGAAGGAAGCAGAACCAGATTGCAAACAAGCCCACAATAATGGGAGTAGATAACATTTCGAACATAGTTTATTTGATTTAAGTTAATAATTTGCCGACAAAGTTATAAAAAAATGTTCAATGTTCAATATTCAATGTTCAATTTGTTGTACTTTTGCACCACAAAAAGAAGAAATATGAAAGGATTGACACCAAGAATTATTGACTGCATGAAGGGTTATAGCCGCGAAACCTTCATGAAAGACTTGATGGCTGGGATTATCGTGGGCATCGTCGCTTTGCCCCTTGCCATCGCTTTCGGCATAGCCAGCGGCGTAACACCCGAGAAGGGTATCATCACAGCCATTGTGGCAGGTTTCCTCATATCGCTGCTCGGCGGCACAAAAGTTCAGATTGGCGGCCCGACGGGTGCCTTTATTGTCATCATCTATGGCATCGTCAACAACCCTGAATACGGTCTGCAAGGCTTGCTGATTGCCACCATTCTGGCAGGCATCATTCTCATCGCGCTTGGTGCTTTCAGGCTGGGCGTGGTCATCAAGTTCATCCCCTACCCCATCATCATAGGCTTCACGGCAGGTATCGCGCTGACCATCTTCACGACGCAAATCAGCGACATCCTCGGCTTGACGCAAACCGCGATTAGCACGACGGGCGAGGCCATCCGCATTCCCTTGAAGACGCCTGGCGACTTCGTGGGCAAATGGATTAGCTATGCCGAGAACATCGGAACGTTCAACCTCTGGAACTTCATCGTTGCCATCGGTTCTTTGCTGGTCATCATCTTCTCGCCCAAAGCCTTGAAGAAGGTGCCTGGCTTGGGCAAGATACCTGGTTCGCTTTGGGGCATCCTGATTGGAACCATTGCTGTTCTCATCATGAAACAATACGGCATCGAGGGCATCGACACCATCGGCGACCGCTTCCACATACAGGCGCAACTGCCGAAGATGGTGGTGCCGAGCATCACCTTCGAGCTCTTCCAGCAACTCATGCCGGTTGCCTTCACGATTGCCATCCTTGGAGCCATCGAGAGCCTGCTCTCTGCCACGGTTGCCGACGGCGTCATCAGCGACAAGCATGACTCGAACATGGAGCTCATTGCCCAAGGTGTGGCAAACATGGTGACGCCGCTCTTCGGAGGCATTCCTGCCACGGGAGCCATCGCACGTACCATGACGAACATCAACAACGGCGGCAAGACCCCTGTTGCAGGCATCATCCACGCCGTCGTGCTGCTCGCCATCCTGCTTCTTTTGATGCCTTATGCCGAGTATATTCCGATGGCTTCGCTGGCTGCAGTTCTGGTCATCGTGGCTTACAATATGAGTGGCTGGCGAACGATTCGAGGCCTGCTGAAGAACCCGAAAAGCGACGTTATCGTGCTTTGCGTGACCTTCTTCTTGACGGTCGTCTTCGACCTCACCATCGCAATTGAGGTCGGCCTCATCCTTGCCTGTGCTCTCTTCATGAAGCGCATCATGGAGACCACCGAAATCTCTGTCATCAAGGATGAAATAGACCTTGGCGACGCCTCGGATATGGCAGTCAACGAGGAACACCTCATCATTCCGAAAGGCTGCGCTGTCTATGAAATCAACGGCCCATACTTCTTCGGCATCGCCAACAAGTTCGACGACCTGATGGCAAACATCGGGCATGAGAAGCCGAAGGTCCGCATCATCCGAATGAGGAAGGTGCCCTTCATCGACTCAACAGGCATCCACAACCTGCAGAACCTTATCGAGATGAACCACGAGGAGGGCATCCACGTCATTCTCTCAGGCGTTAACCCGAAAGTGCATAGCCAGCTGCAGAAAGCATGCTTTTACGACCTCATGGAAAGCGACCACATCTGTCCCCACATCGACGTCGCCCTCCAAAAAGCCCGAGAGTTCTTAGAGAAATAGAGCTCATTACAAGATTTCAATTACAACGACGCATGGATAGTTTGCCAACGACACGTTAGTAAATTGCAAACAACACGTATATAGCTTTCCTGCAAAGCGTGGAGCACTATTTGGAGAGAAAGGCTATGTAGGCGTATGCAAAATATGAAAGTTCTTACCCAACTACTTGCGGCGGCTGCCTACAACTATCTTCTTTCCTTTGTACAAATAGATTCCTCTCTGCAGATGGTCTGTGAATTCATCGGCCACGCGGCAGCCATTGAGGTCAAAAACGGGAGCTGGCGAGTCTTCATCCGATGACCGGACAAGCTGGATACCTGTTGGATCAAACAATACGCGAAGGATGCCGTTTGCCAAGTCGCTGCTGTCCCAGCAAAGGCCTCTCTCCGGGTCAATAACCTCATTGACTAGCACAGGCGTTCCTTTTACGGTAGTGACGTTCTTCCACACGACGATGCTGTCGCCTGCTGAAAGCGTATGGGACTCAGGAACAAAGATTTCGATGTTGCCATTCATGGTGAGCGTGCCTATGTTCTGCAGGCAGGTACAGCCGGTAGTGCTTTCCGCGGCAGGGCCATTTGCTCCGAGCTGCAGGATGGAGCCTGTGGAGAAGGTGACATTGTTGCCTCCGAAGTCCATGCGGCCAGAGGTGTCGGTGCCTGTGCCTACACGCAGAGTCCCACCATTATTGATGGAAACAGATGAATTGGTGAGGGGTGCGGCGGCAGAGGTGAAGCCTGATAGGACGGCACCCTTCTGTACCGTGAGCTTGCCCGTGCCAAGCTGTGCGCCCGACTTCAGACAAAGTTCGCCGGCTTTGACGGTGGTGGTGCCGCTATGATGGCTCTTGCCTCCAACGGTCATCTTGCAAGTCCCTACCTTATTGAAGATGCACTTGTTCGACCCGCCTGCGTCGGTAAACTGGCCGTCGAAGGTGAAGTCTCCTCCCTCTTCCCAGCTGTTGCCCACCTCCCAAGTGTTATTGCCTTTGGGGCTATTCTGGCTTCGGAAATCATGCACAGGCTCGTTGAGCATCCCCTTGCCCACGAGTTTGCCTATGGCGAACGTCTTGGCTACGTTGCTTACCGTGCAGCCATCGGCGATATTGAGAGTGGCATTGGGCATGCCGCCTCCCATGTCGAGTGGCAGCCAATTGTTCTTGGTGGTATGTTTGATAGTTCCTTCAAATGCAGACCAGTCGCCGGTGATGCGCACACGGCTCTTGTCGTTACGCGGCACGATGGTCAGGGTGCCTTTGCCCGTCAGCTTGTTGGCATACGCGGTATAAAACTCCCAAGTGAGTTGCCATGTTGCCGACCTCCCTTTAGGCACACGGATGGCATGGGACGTGGCCTGCACGTCGTCCCAGAGCGCGCCTGACTGTATCTCGATGGCACGAACGGCTGTGTTGTTCTGTATGGCTACGTCGCCACCGGTCATAATGAGGCTGTCGAGCGAACCTGCCTTCATCAGATACAGACATCCGTTGCCTTTCTTCGTCAGCTTGGTGCCTGAGAGGGCCGCATTCATCTTGAAATCGGCTACAGCATTGAGCACGCCGCCCTCGTCGCCCACCATCTTCATGGGCGACCCCATCTCTACCGCCTTTTGCGTCTGCAGTGTGGCGCCGCCCTCCATGGTAAACAGGTCGGCATTGTCTGTCAGGCCGCCGAGGTTGCCTGTCGTGGAATACTGGTTGGACAAGGTGTTGACCCGCACGGTACCGCCGCAGAGATGGTTTCCGCCGGTGTAAGCATTCTCGACGTTCATCGTCACACCTCCTGTGTTCTGCTTTGTAAAGACCGCGTTGCCGCCGATACTGCCGGAACCTTTGAAGGTGTAGGTGGCGGTATTGTCGACGGTGACAGAGGCGGGGTACACGTTGTCGTTGATGCTTACCGTCTTGGACTGTGCCTCGTCGTTGAACACCACATGGTCGCCTGCCACAAAGGGCGTGCTCTCGCCGTTGAGGACGAAGTTGTCGGTTTCTGCCTCGTCCCAAGCGCTGCCGTTGGCGCCCGTCCATGTCACCGTGGCAGCATCACGCAGTCCTACAATCTCGAGGACAAGTTGCCCGTCCTCAACATAGAGCCGTTTCTTCACCGTCTCCAGTCCCTCGACAATGATGTCATCGACAGAGCCGTGAAGAGCTTCCAGCTCCGCTATCACATATTTGCCGGCAGGCATGGACGTCTGCCCCTCTGCGGGATGCCCCTTCAGCTCGATAACCGGCATCAAGTACGCGGGGCCGCCTTTCGTCCAAGCCGTGCCAATCTTGTGTTCTATGAGGAGGGCACGGGTGCGGATGGTGTCGCTGTGCAAGCCTTCGCCAAAGAGGTCGAGGACAAGACGCGAGCCGAAGCCAAGCGAGACAGAATCTGCCGTGACCGTGCCTGAACAGTCTGCACCACCGGGCACGATGGACGAGCCATAGATGGCAGCTATCGAGCAGAACTGGCCGCCATTGCTCTCTAAGCGTGTGAAGCGGTTCAGCCAAAGCGGACTGGCCGTCAAGCGTCCGTCGAAACACAATGTGCCGCCCCAAATATTCGTCTCGCCTGTGTGGGTGAAGTCAGCTTTCGGCAGGACAAGCGTGCCGTCGCCCTGCTTCACCAGGCGACCATTGCCGCTGATGCCGCTACCCGTCACATTACATATATAATAGGTATAGTTTATCGCAGTATTCTGTGAGGCACATTCGCTGGGAGCCGTTCCCTGCACCCACGAAGGCACATTGAAGGTGAGCACGGCTGGCTGCGGGTTGTCGGCTATGCTCACGTTCATGTCGGCATAACCGGAGACCAGCACGTGCTGGCCGTCCTGACTGGCATCGATGGCAGAGTTGTCGGCAATGGAGACGCGTCCTGAAGTGGTGAGAGGGGGCGGAGCAATGGTGATGCCCTCCAGTTCGCCAAGGAAATAGCTGGGACGAGGCGGCTGGTTGTATCCGCACATTTGCCATACCATAGCGTTACGGTACTGATGGTCGTGCCAAAGGGTATAGTTGCGCCATTTCGTTGCAGTAGGCGTAGAGTAAATGCGGATGTTGCCGTTTGCGGTACGCATGATGATTTCCTCGCGCCAATCGCCAAAGATGTCGCCTTGGAAGCAAGGCGTTCCCTTCGTGTCGTTATTGGTCAGGGAGCCTACGCAAGTGTAGATGGGATTCCACGAGCCATACTTGGCGATGCATCCCGCTGTGTTCTTGCCATCCACGTAGTTGAAGCTTTCTTCGCAGAGGTCACCATCCCAATAGATGCGGAAGTTCTGGTTCACACCTGTATCGCCCAGCCCGCTTATAGCTCCAGCAGTAACAGTGCTGATGGGACCTATGTCTGTAGGTGTGCAGAGAGAGCCAGGGAAACTGTTGGAGAAGTTGCCTGCCATACAGCGCCCCACATCCCTCGCTGCTGTGTAGCGATAGAAAACCTTCGAGGTGGTGGCATCGCGGTAGTTCGTGCCCGGGTTGTCCTCCATGCAGGCAAATATTTCGTGACCATGCCGATAGGGGTCTAAGTCGCCCACATGCTCAGCATCGCCGTGCCCGAAGCCTGTCGTGGAAAGTCCCTTGCCATTGTCGTCAATGACCATCGAGCCGAAGACTATTTCGTCGCGTCCGTCCCAATCAACATCAGCCATGCAGTAGTTGTGGTAGCCCTGCCCTTTCCACGGGCCATCGGTATTGCATGTCCAGCGCCAGCGCTCTGTCAGTTCATGGGTGGCGGGATTGATGTCGTAGGCCACCATCTTGTGACGGGTATAGATACCGCGAGCCAGGAAGAGGCTGGGATGCTGTCCGTCGAAGTATGGAGCGCCGAAGAAATGCTTTGAGGTACGGTGGCCGTAGCCATCGCCCCAAGCGCGATTTAGGTCGGTCTCGTTCGACTCCAGACGCTTCAAGGGATAGGGAATGCATTGGTAGGGCTGTCCTGTCAGTCCGTCCATGTAAAGGAGGTATTCCCCATCAGTAGTGACAAACCAGTTGGTACCGCCACCTGTAGCTGCGCGTACATTCTTCGTGGGGTCGCCAACGGTGTAGGTCGTGCTATCGGACAAGTGGATAACGGTGCCATCGGCTGCTCGCATGACAACCTCGGCACGCCCGTCCTCGTCCCAATCATACGCGATGATGTTCTGCTCGTTATTTTGGAAGTCACCCATGTTCGGCCCGCAGTTCACCCACCACAGGCGTGTGCCGTCCTGCTTCAGGCACTCAAAGATGGAGTACTCCTTTGTGTCAACGCCATCTATCTCAGGGCCGTTCTTGGGATAAGACTGCTCTATCTCGCTCTGGTTGTCGAACTTCATCAGGATTTCCAGTTCTCCGTCGCCATCCACATCGGCACATGTGGCATCATTAGGAACGAGGTTGCTCTTGATGCCTTCGTGCTTCAGCGTGATTTCCTTGTAGCTCGTGCTCCAAGGTGTGGCAGGATTACAGTCGGCCTGCTCCTCGCCGTTGATGATGGCCCGAATGGTGTACTGGTTGTCTGTCGTGCCACTCGCATCCTGATAATTTGAGACGCTCAGCGGAACATCATTCAGCTTCTCTCCGTCGCGATAGACATTATAGGTCACATCATAGTATTCTTCGGCCGTGATGCGCCAACTCAAGAAGACGCCTCCATTCGCCTTCATGGCCACAAGTCCGCGGTCCAAGCGGTCTGTGTAGCGCTGTGCGAGGGCAATCATCGGCATCGTGAGCAGCAGGAAAGCAAGAAACTTTTTCATAGTATCGGATTATTCGAAATTCACTGCAAAGATACGAATAAGCGAGAGATAAACAAAACAGATTGCTTGTTTTTATCCCAAATCTGAATGATTGCGAACAGGAGTTCCCCCATTTCGGCTCACGAAAAAGTGTAAAATCATTTGACTCTTTGCAATTTTTTTGTAACTTTGTAAAGGAATTGACGACAAAACTATAATAAATAACGATAAGAACACATGAGAAAGGCCCTTTTATTCACCTTTGTCTGTGCTGCAATACTGGTTGCTGCGCAGGAGACATACAGAATACCTGTCAGCGAGAAGAACGAAAAGATGCAGACGGGACGGTTTGAACCGACTTGGCAGTCATTGGAGCAGCACGAGACGCCAGAGTGGTTCCGTAACGCCAAGTTCGGCATCTGGGCTCATTGGGGAGCACAATGCGTGGAAGGCAGCGGCGACTGGATGGCTCGTGAGATGTACATGGAGGGCAGTCACAAATACAAGTTCCACCGCGAGCACTACGGACACCCTTCCGAGTTCGGATACAAGGACATCCTGCCTCTGTTCAAGGCCGAGCGTTGGCAGCCCGACAGCCTTGTAGCACGCTACAAACGTTGCGGCGCCCAGTACTTCTTTGTCCTTGGCAATCATCATGACAACTTCGACCTTTGGGACTCAAAATACCAGCCTTGGAACAGCAAGAACATTGGCCCGAAGCGAGACATCCTGGGAGAGTGGGCGGCAGCTGCCAAGAAGTACGGGCTTCCACTTGGCATCTCCTTTCATGCCGATCATGCCTGGACGTGGTTCGAGCCTTCGCAGCGCTATGACCTCGAAGGCGAGATGGCTGGCGTCTATTATGACGGCAACCTCCGAAAGGAAGACGGCAAAGGCAAGTGGTGGGAAGGTCTCGACCCGCAGATGCTCTATCAGCAGAACCACCCGATGAGCAAGGGCTCGTGGGATAACGGCGCCATTCACGGACAATGGGACTGGAGTCATGGAGCCTGTCCGCCCTCGCAGGAGTTTGTCGACAACTTCTTCAACCGCACCATCGACGCCATAAACCGCTACAATCCCGACCTCATCTACTTCGATGTGACGGTGCTGCCCTTCTATCCCTTGAGCGATTGCGGTCTCAAGATAGCCACACATCTATATAATAAGAACCCACGAGGCGTGGTGTTCGGTAAGATTCTGGGTGAGGAACAGAAGAAGGCGCTGACATGGGATGTGGAGCGAGGCGCTCCCAATCAGATGGTGGAGCGGCCTTGGCAGACGTGCAACTGCATTGGCGATTGGCACTACAACACAGACACTTACAACAGAGGCTACCGCTCGGCAACCAATATGGTGAAACAACTGGTCGATATCGTCTCGAAGAACGGCAACCTGCTGCTCAACATTCCTTTGCGAGCCGATGGGACGTATGACGAGAAGGCCGCTCGTTTCCTCGATGAACTGGAAGCATGGATGACGCAGAACGGAGAAAGCATCTTTGGCACCCGACCTTGGGTGAAGTTCGGCGAAGGACCTGTTGCCGAAAAGGACATCAAGATTAACTCGCAGGGCTTCAACGAAGGGCAGTACAACAACATGGACCATCGCGACATCCGTTTCAACCAGACAGAGAAGCACCTCTACGTGACCGCGATGGGTTGGCCCGAAGACGGCAAACTCCTCATCAAATCTCTCGCAAAAGACAATCCCAACTTCAAGAAGCCCATTTCTTCCGTCCAACTTTTAGGTCACGGCAAGCTCAAAGCCAAGCAGACAAAAGAAGGTCTGGAGGTACAGCTTCCCCAGCCTTGTAACAAGATTGCTCCTGTGTTGAAGATTAAGAAGTAAAAGACTGCTTTCACTACAACTCGCCATTAAAGTCCCAAACTTCACACGTGTAATTGGCAAACATCACGTGTGACGATTGCAATTTACTAGTGTGATGTTTGCGATTTACTAGTGTGACGATGGCGATTTACTAGTGCGACGATGGCTTGCGAATTTTGGGGCAACTTTTTTTGTTCTTCAGTATGTTTTTGAGGGGTCCGCAGCACATCGTTTTTATGTTTTGCTGCAGTGCTGCAGTTGCTGCAGTTCATTTTGGGTCAAAATCATAATGACTTAAATGGCATTGGTGATGATTGATGAGTGTTTTTAATTTTGTTTTGCATTTCACTCGTCACTCATCATATTTCGTCCTAATCGTTTGACAATCATAAGGTAACACCCTGACGAGTGCTTGACGACTCATCATCACTCATCAGGGCACTCATCAGGTTCTATATTGCTGATACTCTTTGCATTAACCCCCAAACCTGACGAGTGATGAGTGTTTTTAATTTCTTTGTGAGTTTTTTATGACCCTCCAATGGTTGCGAACCTCGTTCCCTTCGTCTGGAAGCATCTGCAGAACAGGGTTCTCGCCGTCATAAGTCAGGAAGAGCTTCCCGTCGTTCGTCAGCTTATAACACCCGTCTTCCTGCGGAATGAAGTACCAGACTTGTGCATTGACGAAAATCAAAGGTGCACCGCCATCAATGTTCTTGTGGTAGTTGAGATAGTGTTCCGCTTCTCCATCGATAGGATCAGACTTGTGAGTGTCAACAATATAACCGCTTCCGCATTTGGTCAAGTCGAGTTTCAGACCTTCTTCACCTAAAACAGTCTGAGCGTCGAACATACCGCCTCCTTGCATGAACAAGCCCGTCGCTTCATTTTGTAAGAGAATTTGTGACAGGTCTTGCAACTCAGCGCCAGCAATGTCAGGCAGTTCCTCTAACTTCCAATCATCGAAATGGAACTCATAGGGGATATGGTCCTGCATGGGCGTGAAGTTCAAACGCACTTGCATCACATCCTCTGTTGCTGTGAACTCCACACTCATCGGCTTCTTCTTTACGGGTTTGAAAGGCAGAACCTCTGAAGCGGCAACCCCACTGTTGTTCCGTGCTCGGCAGGGAGTTCCCTCGCGCACAAAGACTTGGAAGCCTGCATCGGCAGTATTGACGGGCACATAACCATTGCCGCTGAAATCGACCGTCACACGATAGCGGTGTCCTTTCTTCACGTAGATGGGACAATGCACGGTCTCGAACGCATCTTCTCCTTCGAAGTGAATAGTGTTCTCCGCACCCTTGTTCTTCACATCGAAACACTGAGGTTCAACGTATGTCCATGTTGTCATGTCGGACAACTCTTGAACAACGGGTCGGGATGCATACCAATATAGGGCAAAGGCAACAGACAACAAGCAACAAACGACCGCTATCCCTATGTTTCGCAGCCTCTTTCGCTCTTTCTTGCGAAAGTATTCCTGCAACTCGCCAACATTGTGATAACGCCTGTCAATAGGCGAAAGGCAGCGGCTGATGACTGGTGCCCAGCCCTTCCCCAACTGCATGTCTTCAAAGATTTTGCCAAGAGAATAGATGTCGTTGCGGATGTCTGGAAGAGAACCTTCGCGTTGTTCTGGCGACATATAACGTTCCGTTCCACTCGGTTGCTTCAAGGTCGCAGCGAAGTCAGCATCGGCAAGTCCGAAGTCAATCAACTTGACATTCTTGCCGTTACGCGTCACCATGATGTTCGACGGCTTCAGGTCTCTGTGAACAATGTCGAGGCTATGCAGGCAGGAAACCACGTCGATGAGTTCTCGCACAACTTTCAGCTTCATCGCTTGCGAGGGATTCCCATTCAGGAAGTCGCTCAGAGTCTGCCCCTCAACCCATTCCATTACGATGAAGGGCTGATTGCTTTTGAATTTTGAATTAATTAAATTTGAATTTGGAATGTACTCCAAGCCAGTAGTCCTGACGATATGCGGATGTTCCAAGGCTTGCACACGAAGAAGCAATTCGCTTTCCTTGCGAAGCATCTCCTGGAAGAAGGGTTGGTCGGCTTCCTCAGGCAACAAACCCTTCAACAACCACCATTGCCCATTGCGCTTTGCCTTAAGAAGGATATTGTGCTTAGTGCGTCTTACCTCCGAAATGTCAGAGAAATGATTGTTCCTTCCCTCAAAATCCTCGGTAATAAACCCACTATTTGAACTATCCTCCATAACTATGCACGATGAATTATGAACTATGAACTGAAACTCAGTCTTCCTTCACCTCAAGCCTTATGCCCGAATTGCTGCCTATCTGATAAGCTACAGGCGGGTTCCCCTCGTGCACAAGGTTGTTCAGGTAAAGTGGTTCGCCATCAATGAACAAAACGCACTCGAACGTATCGCCGACAGACAACTTCGAGTTCACAATCTCCTCCACAACAAAACGCGACTTGCCCAAGTGCCTGATGGTACAGTCGCGGTCAGGCTGCCAAGTGATATGGATGCGTAGCCCTACCGGCAAAGTCTTGGAGTCGAGGTGTCGGTTCACCACAAAGTTGCTGTTCTCCGCATTATTTTGTTTGCAGAAGGTTTGGTAGTCATTGAATCCCACCATATTAGCCAACACGTCGAGCGTACCTCTTCGTGTCTCGGTCGTTCCTTCGGCATAATAGCCCCACAAACGCTTCAGCGTATTCACGCCTATTGTCTGATGCTGCAAGCGCTTAATCTCATCGGCCAACCACACAAAATCCTGCGGTGTACGTATCTCCTTCCCTACAACACGTTCAATAGCAATGCATAAGGGCTTTTTTTCACTCATCCTGTTCAATCTCTTGTTTACTGCACTGCAAAGTTACCACAAATTCACGACACTGCCAAACGATTTCCTGCCTATAACACAAAGTGGATGAAAGTGGATGGCTATTTCGCTGTCTTTTCATAAAGAAAAGTCTATATTTGCCGCTGAAACATGTGTATGTTTGGAACATGACAAGACTACTTACTATAAATGATATTATACATACATACTTTGCTTACTACAGCAATGGTGACATTCAGTCATCCCTCTATCAACGCGAAACTATGATGAGAGAGATGAATGAAATAAAAGAAGATTATAACAACATTGGAGGGACATGGCCTGATGGCACAAAGATTACTCTTGAATTGGTTCTACGAAAATGTGTAAGAGGGATATATTCACGAGGACACCAATATTGTATTGATGTCAATGCTGTGAATAAAGCTATCAATAATTTGCTTACAGGCACCTATGGGGTGAATAAGAAGTTTGTATCAGGTAAAAACATAAACGAAGACTTTCAAGATTTTGAAGAATTATATGAAGCAGTAAAAAGTTTAATCAAGATTTCCGGAATAGGCGAAGTAACAATATATGATACTGCCCGTCGTATAGGTCATATACTAAAGGCCCCTATCTATCCTCAACAATACGTTTACCTGACAGCGAGGAAAGTCAAGAATGCAGGAAGCTTTATTGTTGGGAAGGAGGTGAATTATAGAGAACCTGCTACACTTTTTCTACCTCATTTCGGTACACTTCAACCATTATTCATCGAAGATATATTGTGTATCTTCTCTGAATGGTTCTGGTGTTATAAAGATATTCATTCCCGTCCACCTTATCCAAAAAGAGAAAAAAGAATTGGATGGCCTTGGTGGAGTATCACAGTGGAAACATTTAGGAACAAAGTTTTGGATGACATTCATAAAGAAGATTGCAAATGTCACCGCCGTTGGTCGGAGTTCCCGATGATTTATTATCCACCGTTACTGGTTTCCAAACAAAACAATAAAAATAGTTTTACTCCTTGCAATAGGTCTGTGTGTAAATATTACCCCACATTATAAAAAATTATAGGGAGGGGAATAATATATAATTCTTAGCAACTCTTTTAAATATATAACAATCAAACACAACAAACACATTATGAAAACAAAACATTTATTTTTATCGTTAATTTCATTTTTCGTGAGTATCACCATATCATCTAATGAATTGCATACACACGAATTATATGTCCAACCTGACGCATGCATTGATGGTATCTATTACAAATTCTACGAAACAGAAGCCAAGGTTACATATGAACGTTTGGAAATAGATCCTTCAACTTTAACTGATATTATTTACACCAACTATACTGGCAATGTCGACATTCCAGAATTTGTGGAATACAATGGGATAACATATAAAGTTACTTCTATTTCAAATGATGCATTTAGAGGTTGTAGCTCGCTTTACACAATTAACATACCCAATACCGTTACTACTATTGGCTATAACGCATTCAGGGATTGTACAAATCTGACATTCACAATCCCCAACAGCGTTACAAGTATCGGAGGCAACGCATTTCTCAATACTCCATGGTACAATGGACAACCCAATGGAATGGTGTATGTAGGTAATGTGGCATATTGTTACAAGGGGTCAGGTTTACAAAATATTTCTTTGAGGGACGGAACCTTAAGTATTGCTTGTAATGCGTTTAGAAACTGCACTGATCTCAGGACTATCACGATTCCAGAAAGTGTAACAGAAATTGGTGAATATGCTTTTGCAAATTGCTCATCATTAACTTCCATTTCCATCCCGGGAAATGTAACAAGTATTGGTTGGTCTGCTTTCGCGGAGTGCTCCAAGATTACATCAATTACAATTCCTAATGGTGTAACCAAACTCGAGCAACGTCTTTTTTCTGGTTGTTCTCAGCTCAATACCATAATACTTCCAGATAATCTGGTTTTTATTGGATCTGGTGCTTTCCAGTTTTGTTCCAGTTTAGAATCTATTGCTATTCCTGAAGGTGTGACAAGCATCGGCGGCTCAGCTTTCAGGAGTTGCACTAGTCTGACATCTCTCACAATCCCCAACGGCGTGACATGTATTGATGGACAAACCTTTCAAAATTGCTCCAGTTTAACCTCCATCACTATCCCCAACAGCGTGACAAGCATCGAATACCAGGCCTTCGAGGGATGCACTAGTTTGACATCGGTTACTATTAATATAGAAAATCCACTATCAATCGATGATGGCCAAACTTTTTCCAACAGCGCCAACGCCACCCTCTATGTTCCTTACGGTTGCAAAGCAGCATACGAGGCGGCACCCTATTGGCGAAATTTTGCAGAAATCATCGAGATGCCGAATCCTAATTCTATCACTGTTGGCAGTACTGGCTTTGCCACATTCTGCTCACCAAAGGCAATGGACTTCTCTGGCGTTACTGACATCAAAGCTTATATTGCCAGCGGATTCAGTCCATCTGCAGGAACACTGGTGCTCACACGCGTTACAGAAGTACCTGCAGGAGAGGGACTTTATATCGTAGGTACCCCTGGAAGCTATGTGATTCCGGAAACGACAACAGATATGGTTTACTCCAATCTGCTGAAAGGAGTAACCACACCGACTACAATCTCGCCCACAGAAGGAAGCTACACGAACTTCATCCTTACAACTGGCATTCACGGCGTTGGCTTCTATACTCTTTCCACAACAGGCGAACTGGCAGCAGGTAAGGCATATCTGCAACTGCCAACAGCTAGTTTCGCTAATATAAAAGCTTTAAACATTGTCCTTGATGATGACGATGATGCCACAGGAATTACTGAAATTCAAGATATTCAAGATGCTCATGGCGTCATCTATAACCTTGCAGGCCAACGAGTTAACAAAGCTCAAAAGGGACTCTATATTATAAACGGCAAGAAGACACTCATCAAATAAAAAAACACTCTGAACTATGAAAGCTAAATATGAAGTACCTCAAATGGTACAAGTAACAATTCAGGCCAGACATTTGGTTTCTGCGTCCAGAACAAATCAGGGTGTTTATATAGATGACCCACATGATCCAGGAGAAGCTTTGACAATAGAAATCCAACATCATAGCATCTGGGACGAAGAATGGTAATTAAGTAACCTTAAATACACATGAAACAGGGGATGCGCCATTAGGCACATCCCCTGTTTGCGTATGTAGACTGTCTCTACTTCAAACCACGGCCTACGAGGAAGGCTGTATTGTCTGGCATGCGGTCAGCAAAGCGCTGGAAGAGCGCCATGGGCTCTTCGCCACCTCCCTTCTCGAGGAAGGTCTGCTTGAACTTGGTGGCCAACTCTTTGTTCCAGACATTGCCTGAAGCCTCGAAGATGGAGAAGATGTCCTTGTCCAACACCTCTGCCCACAAATAGCCATAATAGCCCGCACTATATCCGCTGGAGAAAATATGGTTGAAGTAGGTTGTGCGATAGCGTGGGCCGATCTCTGGAATGAGTCCCATCTCCTTACATACCTTCTGCTCGAAAGCATCAATGTCCAAGCCTTCGACGCTCTCCAACTCGTGCCACTTCATGTCCAGGATGGAGGCAGCACAAAGTTCTGTCGTCATGAAACCTTGATTGAATTTCAGGGAGTTGTTAATCTTCTCGACCAGTTCTGCAGGAATGACTTCTCCCTCTTCGTTTGTGGCATACTGCGCCAAGAGTTCAGGTTGGAAAGCCCAGTTCTCGTTGAACTGCGAGAAGGTCTCCACAAAATCGCGCTTCACGCTGGTACCGCTGACAGAAGGATAGTGGCACTGAGTGAGCAAACCATGCAAAGCATGACCGAACTCGTGAAAGACGGTCTGCACTTCGTCGATAGTAAGATTCTCTTCCAGATTGCCGACATTGACGATGATGGGGCGGACCATTTTCCCTTCGGCATCTACATATTGCTCGCGTATGTTATTCATCCAAGCACCACCGCGCTTGCTGCTGCGAGGAAGATAGTCAGTCGTGAAGATGCCGAGCAGATTGCCACCTTCGTCTGTAACCTTATAAGTCGTGACAACTTCCGGGTTGTACGAAGGCACGTCCTTCAACTCTTCCATATTTACGCCGTAGAGTGTGTTGGCGGCAATGAAGATGCCTTTCACCACGTTCTCGAGCTTGAAGTAAGGCTTAGTCAGTTCTTCATCGAGGTCGTATTTCTGCTTGCGCACCTTCTCGGCATAGTACCACCAGTCCCAAGGTTCTATCTTGCTGCCAGCAGGAAGTTTGCCCGCCGCAATGTCCTCGTCCATCAACTTCTGCATATCATTGACTTCCTCTTTTGCCTTGGCTACGGCAGCAACCATGATGTCGGAAAGGAAAGCATCGACAGTCTCTGTGTCGTGAGCCATCTTAGGCTCCAGAATATAGGCGGCAGGATTATCATAGCCCATTATCTTTGCCTTCTCGATACGAAGACGCATGATGTCGAGAACGAGTTGACGGTTGTCGAATTCGTTGCCGTTGTGACCACGCATGGTGTAGGCCTCAAGCATCTGCTGGCGAAGGGCACGATCCTCTGTTGTCGTCATCGCATTGGGATAGTCAGAGACGCTGATGCCGAACTTCTCCTTGAAGGCATTGCTTTCGGAGAGAATGTTGTTGCCCAGCTTCTGCGTCTTGGTAGCCATCTCCGTATTGATTTCACGAAGACGGGCTTGTTGCTTTTCTGGAAGAGCTATGCCATTACGCTCAAAAGCCTCGAATCGTTTCTTCAACACCATCTGCTGCTCACGACTGAGCTGACTCTGATCAGCAAAGTAAATCTTGGCAATACGCTCGTAAAGCCCCTTGTTGAATGAGATGTTGTCCTCGTGTTCAGTAAGCATAGGAATAGCCTGCTCCATAACGGAGTCGAGTTCGTCTGTACGGTCTGTCTCGCAAACGTTATACAGCACACCTGACACCTTAGAGAGAATTTCACCAGAAAGCTCCAACGGAAGGACGGTGTTCTCGAACGTAGGAGCTTCAGGATTGTTCACAATCGAATCGATCTCCTGGTTCTGCTGCTCGATACCCGCCTGAATGGCAGGGATGTAGTCCTCGACAAGGATGTCCTGGAAAGGAGGAATGCCGTAAGGCGTGTCCCACTCGGTAAGGAAAGGGTTCTGGCGGCTGTTGTTGCATGCCAGAAGTGACAATACTGCTGTCATACCTAAAAGAAGCTTTTTCATAACATATTAATTCATTTGGTTTATAAAGGAAGCCATACAAGTTTCACCACGCAAAGGTTTATTTCAGGACTTTACGCCAACCTCCGTTTTCTGAGGGCACGATATAGATGTTGCCACTTTGCGGATTGGAGACACGAATCCCTTGCAGATTGTAGAAAACGGCGGATGGGGACAGAGCCTCAAAGCTCTGAACCAGGCCTGTCTCATAGTCCTCGACGGTTAGGACGCTCTTCGTGATGCCGCTGGTGTCCAGCGTAAAAACATAAATCTGTCCTTCCGATATCTTCGCCGTCGATTTCAACTTGATATTACCTTTCTCCGTCGTAGTGTTGGAGATGGTGAAGACTCGGCTGCTTATAGTGATGCGGTATCTGCTGGTCATCGTAAACTCCCCACCCGTGAAACCATTCTGATGGAAGAGTTTGAAGTTGACAAAGTTCGGATTCAGCTGCTTCCCCACTTCCAGTGTAAGGCGATAGCGGTTTTTGCCGATGGGAGCCATGGGGAAGGCATTCGCTTCATCCCAAGAAGCATCGTCTCCGTCGATATACTTAGGCTTTCCTATCGAAGAGTTGGCTCCTATAACCCACACACAGCCGGTTCCTTCGGCAGGATTGTATGTGAGCGGCTGACCTTCCTCGTCCAAAGGAATGATGCGAAAGCAACTGGAAAGGAAATCGGCTGTTAAGCTGTACTTGCCGCTCACAGCCAAGAAGAGATAACCTCCATCGGACTGACGAGAGAAGAAATCCTGGTCGAAAAACCAAGCGTCGGCATTCATCGGTTCAGCTCCAGAGGCATAGTAAACTTGACCTTGCTCCAAATCCAGAACTGCCGAATAGGCGTTGGCGCCCATATAGTTAAGCGGCACATCTCCAAAGGTGAGACCATCATATGTTCCACCCAGCAGACACTCGTATACTGTCTTGCGCTCTGTGCCCTTGTTGTCGTCGTTGGCATATTCCCAATACATTGCGCCAGCCAGCTTCTGCTTGACAATGTACTGGCACTTCACAGTCAGCGAGCGCTCGTCATCATATCCGTAGGCAAACATGCCGCTGCTATCCGTCACGTAGGGAACCTTTGCCACGCTGTCCCAATTGTCCGTCCATCGGCCGCTGGCAATACCGTTCTTAATCTCTTGCAGGGAAATCTGGCTGCCAGCGCCGCTGTTGCCATAGAAAGCCAAACCCATCACCAACTTGCTGGCAGGGATGCCTGCTTTCAGATGGTTCTGTATCGACTCTGACTGCACCAGCCATCCGTTGCCCACCTTTCCACCTCGATACAGGGCAGAATGATGGTTGGGAGGACCAGACATATCATAGGTCATGACATTCACGAAGTCGAGGTACTGTATGCAGTTCTTGAAGTCGTAGTACCCAGGGTCGGCAGACGAGGCCATTGTAAGCAGAAGGTCGCTGCCAAGTGCCTCACGCAGGTCGCGCATCAGCAGGGTATAGTTCTGCTTCTCGTTCGAGGGCGAAGTCTCTCCGCTTGAATTGTTGCCTGGGAACTCCCAGTCGATGTCTATGCCGTCAAGGTTATATCTGTCGCAAAAAGCACGGCAGGCTTGGGCAAAAGCCTTTCGCTTGGTCTCATCCTTGGCCATTGGCGAAAAGTTGCCTCGTCCCCAACCACCGATGGAAAGCAACACCTTCAGTTTGGGGTTCCTGTTTTTCAAGCGGACAAGCTGTTGCATGCGTGATGTTCCATCAGCATAGACACTGACGCCATCGCTGCCCACTCCGCCAAAAGCATAGTTGATGTGAGTCATCACGAAAGGGTCTGGTGTCACCGACGACCACGATGTGACATAAGCAACTATCTTTTTCTCAGTGCTTTGTGCGCGAAGAACCTGAGGTATCAACAATGTCAGGCAAAACAGGATTAAAGTTGACAGTTTCATCGGTAGTGGCAGGCGTATCGTCATTCTATTTTAGTTCTAGGACATCAGCGCTTCAACTGGTTTGCGAAAAAGGCAACAGAGAGCTTCACTGCCTCCTCAGGATGAGGGCCAAAGCCGTGGTCATAATGGTCGAGCAAGTGCCACTCACTCCCTTTCCAAAGCTGATGGAAGCGAAGACCATAAGTATAGGGGACTGTGCGGTCGGACGTGCCGTGAACGATACATGCACGGCCTTTGTAACCTACTGCTTCCTCATAAATTGGCAGCCAGAACGCGGTCTTGATGTAGTCGCGGCCAAGACGATGTCCCCACACCTCAACGTATTCTGGTGGATTTTGCGGATCACCAGTCGGACTGGCTTGACCAGGCACGTTACCACGGATGGCATCATCGCGCAACACACCTGCTGGGGCCAGGAGCACTACC
>Ga0247610_10002236_pt1 | contig 22648 bp, 25 predicted proteins | sample 174DNAGHGhighgp2_FD_193483 | JGI IMG/M metagenome (GOLD analysis project Ga0247610, IMG submission 193483) | Sheep rumen microbial communities from Palmerston North, Manawatu-Wanganui, New Zealand - 1742 DNA GHGhigh gp2 | ecosystem: Host-associated > Mammals > Digestive system > Stomach > Rumen...
AAGCAGCAGAGCTTCCCTGGTCACTCATCAACAAGGTCACGAACAGGATCGTAAACGAAGTCAAAGGCATCAGCCGCGTCTTCTACGACTGCACGGGCAAACCGCCGTCAACGATAGAGCTTGAATAGTTGACGAGGTTCTGAAAGCCAATAAAATAAGGCATTTCAGAGATTTGAGTTCATCTCGGATAAGATTTGGATAATAGGGAAGAATAACCAATTATTCCAAGTAGCAACAGGTTAACAGATTATACAAGCACTGCCGGTTTACAAGATCGGCAGTGTTTTTTTGTTGTCTGTATATATCAGGACACAAGATCCTCTGTCGGTCGGATCTTGAGAAATGAATATAAAACCTACGGTGCTGAGATGGTATAGACCGTTTATACGGACTGAAAAAGCAAACTACATAAAATGGATGAAATAGATATTGACAGAACAAATGTTCGATGATAATATGCACTTGCAACATCAGATCGACAGATATTCCTCATAGGGATTGATAGTCATCGGAGCAAAGTTGTGGAATCGAGCTCAACGATCTAAAACAAAGCGATTTTACATGAGAATAGAACCACCAACTTAAACCGAGTAAGCGGAGCAGGCCCTCCATTAGGACTGTAAAGACTACCAAGCACCGTAATAGTTGAGAGAAGGACATTTTCCTTTTCAGTTTGTGCGAACAGAACAGGATCCTCTACAAGGACTGAAAAGCTGTAAAGCACTGTATAGAACTGGAAGATGTGATCCATCTACTCAGCTACTACGGTGCTTTTTTATTGCTCTCTTTGTTGGTGATTCAGAGGAAGGAATAAATATCCTTCGCGAACATTGACAAATGAATAGCAAACCGTGAGGTACGTTCACTTGTATCGGCGTTAAAATACCAAGCCAAGTTGACTCCGAACCCGCGATGACCGGTCGAAAGATCGAGAGCGATAAGGCGGATGAGTCAGAATCAGGGTTGCAACCTGAGGGAGGCGATGACAGATACAAAGTGGGGATACTTCTGTGATGAGCAGCGGGGCGTATTAGTCACCGGGGTGAGTTTCTCCAATACTCTTCCCATGTTTTCGTAGTCAGCAATGCGAGAGCCTTACGGGTTTAACTTTTTTCTGGAGAAGGCGGAGCAAAACTACAGCATTATTCGCTATCTGTGTTGATTTTCAGACTGTTTATGTTGAATTCCAGGCTTCTTTTGAATTAGGTCTTTCGTTTTGCCCTCTCCCATTCCTTAAGGGTGAAGAGACAAGTAGTTCTTTTTTGAGTCTTAAGGTTTTACAAAAATACAACAAGGAGGTATCACACATGACCATACCAAGACCGCCGACATAGCGGAAAACACATCAATAACTCTTAGGCCGAAGCATGAAAATGCTTGAAATCACAACAATTATAAGGAGCAATAAAAATGTTAACTAATGTAAGTACAAACAACAACATCTTTATCAGAGCAGACGAAGTCGCTCAGGTATTAAATGTATCCGTTCAGACAGGTTACAAGATCATAAGAGATCTTAACAAGGAACTTCAGAAAAAGGGTTTCGTTGTACAGACCGGCAGAGTAAACAGACGCTATTTCGAAGCCAGATACGGCATATCCGGAATGGAGTTTACCGGTGATGGTCAGATTGCATCAGAAGGAGGGATTTGATATGTCAGTACACATAGACAAGCGTACTGGAAAATGGTTCTCAATGGTTTATTACGACGATATTTATGGTAACCGCAAACAGAAGTGTAAGAGAGGTTTTAAGACCAGGAGACAAGCACTTGATTGGGAATCTGAATTTCTTAAGTCGGACAGCGGGGAATCAGATATGCGCTATGAAACATTCGTAGAAAACTATATGAATGCTATCAGTCCTCACTTGAAGGAAGATAGCATCATAACGAAAAAGAATATTTTCAGATGCCACATATTACCGTACTTCGGGAAGCGAAAACTTAATGAGATCGAGCCGATTGATGTAGCTAACTGGCAAAGGGAGATTATGAGAAAGGAGGGAGCTAACGGCAAGCCGTTATCTTCAGTGTTTCTCAAGACGATTCACAATCAGCTTTCAGCATCGTTTAACTTCGCAGTGAGGTTTTATCACCTTCCCAAGAATCCGGCAGCAATCGCAGGAAACATGGGAAAAGAAGGTGGTAGGGAAATGCTTTTCTGGACGAAAGATGAGTATACGAGATTCTCGCAAGCAATCATGGATAAACCAATGTCCTATTACGCGTTTGAGATGCTTTACTGGACAGGGATGCGTGAAGGGGAACTCCTGGCGCTCACACCTGATGATTTCGACTTAGAAGCCAAGACTGTGAAGATATCAAAAACGTATCAGAAGATCAATGGCAAGGAGCTTATTACAACACCTAAGACGGCCAACAGCAACCGCACGGTAACGATGCCGGACTTTCTTTGCGAAGAGATGAAGGAGTATCTGCAATTTGTTGACGGTATAAAGGGTAATGAGAGGATTTTTCCGGTATCAAAGTATTTTCTTCTCCATGAGATGAAAAGAGGATGTGCAGTTGCAGGTGTAAAGCGGATTCGTATACACGATATAAGACACAGTCATGTAAGTCTTCTTATCGATATGGGATTCACGCCGGTAGCAATCGCTGCAAGAGTCGGACATAAGAGCATTGATATAACCTTCCGATATGCGCACCTTTTCCCGTCAGTCCAAGGAGAACTTGCCAACAAACTTAATAGTGTAAAGGAGTACTGATCATGAAACAGAAAGAAAATAAAGATCACAACAGATACAGGAATGTAAATGTGGGATTCAGAGTAACGCCGCAGGAGGCAGATGAGATCCACAGAGCAGCACTGCTTTCCGGTATGAAGAAGCAGGACTATATCCTGAAGCGCTTGAGGAACCATGAGATCGTGGTCGTTCCTAATTCAAGACTGTATAAGCTGATAATTGAACAGACGGAATATCTTGCTACGGAACTCGTGAAGCTTATCAGATCCGGCAAGAAGATAGATCCGGAACTTAAGGCGACTGTGGAACTCCTGGTCACGACACTTAATGGTATGAAGGGAGATACCTCAGATGAGTGATGACAAAAAATAACTGTCCTGCGCGCTGCTGCAACAGCTGATGAAGGACAGTCATATATTTCCAACACCGTAATTATAGCTGTTAGCTCCGCTATAAGCAACAAACAAGTTCTTATTTATTATTTAACTAGCTAGATATCTATATAGCTATCTAGCAAGCAACCAAAAAGAAGGAGAGTGTAGTTTCTACTATAAGTAGGAACGTAACTCTCCTTTATTATTTCAAAACAAACCAGGAGGAAAAATCAATGGAAAATACAAAAGTTTATACACAGCAGGATCTTTATGATAAGAAGATCGATACCGATGACTATAAGGTCAATAGAGAGAGCGGAGCGTTTCTCGGAACACTCACACTTAAGGCATGGGCGACCAGATCGAAGGTGAGCGGAAACAGCAGACCGATGAGAGCGTTCTTTGATCTTGAAGACGGAAGGAAGATCATTGCTTTAGTCCAGCCTTTCAGAAAAGAACAGCTCATTGCCATGGGTAAAATTCCTATCGGATCAACCTTGCAGCTGTACTTTGAGCCAAGTACAAGCGGATATGTTTTTTTATCAAAGTTCGAAGTTGTTTCAAGTCAGGAAGAAGATTGAAGATACTGTCTATAAGGAAATACGGCACCGGTATTAGAAACGACAGGTGTCCGTTTTCTCTTATTAGGCAGCTACTAACTAATGAGAATGTCGTAGATCATACGCATCTCCCGGGTGCACGCCTAACTCCTGAAAACGTTCTCATAGAATTGTCTTAATTAGTAGCAGGCTACGCTTTTTGATATCAAAAAGCACATTTCAGGGAGAACCCTGAGACCCCTAATGCGCCCTGGCCGGGCGCTATTTTTTTGAAAACACGAGGTAAATAAATCTATGAGCAGAAGAAACAAAGCCGTCGTCATCCGCTTCACCGAAGATGAATGGCGGTCACTAAATGACAAGGTGAAGAAGGCAAAAATGCCAAGAGAGAAGTTTTGTAGAGCGGTTCTTCTTGGTGCCAAGATAAATGCTCCCCCGGATGCGGATTATGTGTCCCTGATCTTCGAGGTCAGACGTGTCGGCAGTAATCTCAACCAGCTTGTCCGCAAGCTGAATGTTTTGGGAATAGTACACGGACTTGAGCTGGAAAGAAACCAGAACGAGATCCATGAGGTATGTGACATGTTGTGCGATACCTTCAAGAAGGTGGTGAAGTGATATGGCAGTAACGAATATGTGGGCAGTAAAAGGCAGCGTTTCCTCAGTCGTTAAGTATATCGAGAACCCGGAGAAGACAACCCCGAGAGATATGCAACAGGTAATGTCATATATCACGGATGCTGACAAGACTGAGCAGATGATGTATGTAACAGGAATTAACTGTGAACCGGAGATTGCAGCGAAGCAGTTCACCCAGACCAAGCAGCTCTGGGGAAAGGAAGGCGGCCGGGTAGCATATCACGGTTATCAGTCCTTTCGTGAGGGTGAAGTTGATGCGGATACCGCACATAAGATCGGAGTAGAACTTGCACAGGAATTATGGGGCGACAGATTTGAAGTGGTGGTAGCGACACACCTTAATACCGGACACTACCATAATCACTTCTGTTTGAACTCTGTATCGTTCCGGGACGGTTATAAGTATCACGACACCAAAGAAGACATCCGGCGCATGAGAGACGTTTCTGACGCGATTTGCAGAGCACATGGATTATCGATCGAGAGTGCCAAAAAGATCGATCAGATTAAGCGCAAGAATTATCGTGAATGGAAAGACCTCAGAGATGGTAATCCAACACTCAGAGGAAAGGTCATGAAGGACATAGACGATACCATTAAGAGCAGCCGTACCGTGAAAGAGTTTGCTTCCAAAATGAAGGATATGGGTTATAAGTTTATCCTTGTGACCGAGACAGGCAAAGAACTTAAGCATCCGAAGCTCCTGCTTCCTAATTCCGACATATGCGTCAGGTTAGATTCTTTGGGCTCGGGTTACGGACTGGATGACTTTTACAAGAGGGTTATTGAGAATACCGTTATCGCTGCCGATCCGTTCAGAGAACTGGAAGAACAGCCTTCGACTGAGAAGATTAACAGATATACCAGAAGGCTTGAGAAAGCAGGATTCCGCGTGATCATCACTTATCACTGTTTACAGCTCAGATCATGCAAGTATAAGCGTAAGTACCGTGAATACTCTCCTCAGTTGATAAAGGATATCCGAAAGCTGGAACGATTCTGCCAGCTTCAGTCATTTTGCAGGAAGTATATGCTTGACACTCCAAAACAGGTCGAGGCCTTTAAGGAAGCGCTGCGGATAAGGATATCTGATATTGCTAAGGCTAGAGACGAAGACCGTAAACAACAGCGTTATTGGGAAAGAAAAGGTGTGCCGGCATATGCCAATCTTTATAGGTTGGCCGCTCAGGAGAAGACAAAGCAAATGCGACCGCTCTATCAGGAGCTACGCATGTGTGAGGAAATCATACAGGCGGAACCTGAGATTCGGGCGATGACTATAGGACTTGTTCAGCAACGTGCTAATGAAGAATGCAGGAGACAAATTAGGAACGATCTTGAGAAAACGCAGAGAAAAAGAGCTGGCTGGTTCAGATAACAGTTGGGGAGAATCCATAGAGGGTTCTCCCCGATATCTATTAAATTGTATAGGCACAATAATCGTTAAGATGCTTTTTTCGCATGTTATAATCATTTTATCTGAGTGTTAAGAAAGCTGTTTGAGGTGTTTATGATACGTATTGCATTGTGTGATGATCAAAAATCCTTTTTGGAATTGGAAAAGAGGATGATTGAACATCATTTATCAGAAAAAGCGATTGAATTCCAATGCGATACTTATATTTCTGGAGAAGGCTTACTTTCGTTGGGTGAGGAAATATGCAAATACAATTTATTCATTTTAGATTATGAAATGGATGGATTAACCGGTTTTGAAACTGCGCGCGAAATATATGGTATATATCCTAACGCCAAAATAGCTTTCGCCACCAATTATTACGATTTTACTAGAGAAGGCTATAAGTATAGTGCAGTTAGATATCTTGTCAAACAAGAAGAAACATTTAATGCTGAATTGGTCGAATGCATAGAGTTCATTCTCAATACTGAACCTTCAAAGAATATTTTGCTAGAGTTAAGCGATGGTAATTTAGAAGTGGCTATAGACGACATAGCTTATATCAAGAGCGAGAAACACTATATCGAATATTTTGTTAAAGAGAAAGATTCTACATTCTATATAAGACGCTGCAGTCTTGATGATGCACTAAAAGAATTGCCGGAATACTTTATCAGGGCACATCAACGATATATTATTAATCTGAAGAATACAGTTCAGTTAAGACGATATGAGGTGATAATAAAGAAGAGTGAAAAAGGAACTATAAAGATACCGATTGCGAGAAATCGTTTTGATGATGTTAATAGGAAGTTTTGTTTAGTCAAAGGGGAAATAGGATGATATATGATATTGTTAACGCCATTGTGTATGTAGTCTTGGCTAGGTTATTCTGCTCTTCTTTCTTGGAAAAGAAAGACCTATCTACCATAATAGATAGGGGAATAACACTTTTGTGGGTGTTGGTTTGTTTTGGTGCCGGAACATTTCTCGCTGAACATCTGCTATTAAGAATCATAATTGGAATAGTATGCAATATATTGTTCGCTATTTTACTTTATAAAATAGACAATTTAGTAATGAATATTGTAATTCCTGCTTTGTTTTATGTTTTGGCACTGGCGTGTGATTTCTGTATTGTAGCTGTTCATAAATATTTTGATCCCAATCTCAGAATTGAAAAGATTATGGAGAGCGATATTTCTGTATATATGGGCGTAGCAAGTCAGTTCGTTCAGCTTGTAATTGTTTTTATTATTCGCAAGGTGTTCAGGAAAGCTGAAACGGCCAAGATTGAAACTAAATTATGGCTTATATATACAGTTTTCCCGTTGTATTCACTTAGTTTAATCGCACTGTTTGCATATAGTTTTAATGGTCCCATAAATATATACCAAGCTAATCTTTTTGCTTATATGGCCATTTCATTACTTGCGATTAACCTTTTCATATTCTGGTTTATAAAACAAGAGTCCCGAAGAGCACTTGAAGCTCAGAAGAATGAGATTGAGATTGCTCATGCTCAGGGTATTGTTCAGTTATATGATCAGATTACAAAGGAAAGAGATATCTTAGGAAAACGAGAACATGAGTTTAAGAATACGATTACTGTACTTAAAAGTCTGATGGCAGAAGAACAATTTGAGAAAATGAAAGAAATACTCAAAGTTCAAAATACTGAGCTTGTAAATAACACCAATGTATTTGAGACCGGCAATCGATTGATAAATACTATTCTTAATACGAAGTATGCGGAAGCGAGGGAAAAAGGAATAACTTTCAGATTTGTTCTGGGAGATCTATCGAATTTGAAGATAGAAGACCGTGATTGCATTGTCATTCTTACTAATATACTGAATAATGCTATTGAAGCTGCTGAGCAGTGCTCTGAAGATAATAGAATACTTTCAATAAAAGCTGTAATAGAAGAAAAGCAGTTCATTTTTGCCTGCCGAAATACATATATTATTGATAATGATACGGAAATGAAAAGTAAAAAGAAAGATGTTATTTCTCATGGTTACGGACTTACAAATATCAAAGATGCAGTTAGCCGCAACAAGGGAACCTGCTACTTTGAAAAAGAAAGGAAAGAGTTTGTGTCAGTGGTTATAATTCCCGTTAATGATGCCAAACTTGCCTAATTTCGACCGAACTTGCCAACTGTCATAGTTTCTGTTTTATTAGTTGTTGGTTTGTGATAATTCATAAACTATATATTTAATGAATTGGGAGGAATGACAGTATGAAAAGAATAATAACGGTTTTTGTTTTTGCTTTGGCGTTTGTGCTTCTCGTTTCTAATGGTGCTAATGTATTTGCAGCGGGAAAATCTATAGAAGCATTTAAGTGTAACAATTATACTGGAACAAACGATTGTCAAACAATGATATCGGAAATAACAGGTTATGATTCTGCCTATTCTTCGTATTATAAATCTAGCAGTTTTAGTCAGTCAGATTTAACCGGAAAATCAAGATGTATTAAGTACTGGTCGGGTCATGGGAATAATTCTGGACAATTATGGGGTGATAACTGTCCAACTATCAGTGTTATGGGTATCAATAATTTCAAGTGGTCTGGATCGGATTTGGAGTTTATATTTTTTGCTGCATGTCGTCAATTAGATGGGTCTGGATTGAATCCTAGAGCGAAATACGCTAATGCAATGATAGGAAATAATGCGGTTAGAGTAATATGCGGATATCATGAAGATGCTCCTGCAGCTGGCCCAGATGTAACTGTAGCTTATAATTTTATGCAAAAAGCCAAGACAGGAGAATCAGTTAAGAGTTCTTGGATTCAGGCAAATCAAATGGTAAGCAATTATTACTATTGTGTTTTAACACATTCGGGAAATGTACAATACTCCAGGTTCCCGGGATTTCCAGGCTTAACCTATGCAAGACCAGGAACATCAAGCACTACAATTTTGAGGTTTTCATCTGCTAATCCTACTGGAACACCGCAAACATTAACCTCCGGAGCACCAAGTCTTGGAGCTCTTCTTCAGAATGTTGAAATTCCAAATTATAGTTTAAGGGCAACGGATGTAGATTTCTATGTAAACTCAAATATTAAAACAACTGTTTTAAAGATTGGAAACTATCTAACAACTCAAAATAATGAAATTGGTGATAAAGAAGTTTGCATTTCTGAGGAAGAAGCGGTGTCTATTACTAAAAAATGGTTGAAGGATGCTTATTCAGGTGTTACATGGAATGATTTTAACGATGGAGAATTATTGGTAATTCCTATTGTTATGGCTGAAGTTGATTTAGACGGAAATGTTGAAAATGAAAGGGAAGTTGTGATTGCATATGATATCTCCTTAATATCTATGTATGATGGAATTCCTGTATATGATGATAAGTACTGCACTATTGTAGATGATACAGGAGTTATATCTAGTGCAATATCTCACCGCACTTATGAAGTTGTTAAGAATGAACAAACAACAGGTGAGTTGAATAGGGAAGCAATAGAAAAGAAACTAGTATCTTCAGGCGTGGATTTGAATAGCATTGAAAAGTGTTCAATAGCGTTTATGGACGAAGATGGAGATGGTATCTTCGATCCAGTTTTAAGTGTGAGAACTTCTGATTGTAAAACGACACAACTCAACCTTATTAGTGAAAAGATATCGGTTTGTTAAATAATGAAGAACCATCTGTTTCTGGGACTTGCTTTTTTTATTGTTTGTACAACAGCTTGCTTTGTAAGCTGTTGTACAAAAACGGAAAAATATAACTTTAGTATCGATGATAAGAAAGAAGCAATGACGGAAGATATTGACAATTTATATCTTCCCGATTTCATGCGGGGCTACTTTCAGCATGGAACATACGAACAACCAACTAGAGTTCCCAATCCAATGTATTTTGATGAAATAAAGGTCTCTTCTGAAAAGCGGCTTGTTTTTCCTGAGTTATCTGTATTGTCGGTTTATACTTATAACGCTGACTCTATTCTACTAGTAAAGCAGGATGATGCACAGATTAATCAACTATTTGAACTAATAAAAAAAGCCATTATTTCATCAGATATCAAATCTAGCATATCTGAGCGCTTGAAAAACTCAGAACAAGACAGTGAGTTATATATTGTTATAGTTACAGGAAGTGCTAAATATGCTGTGGTTTCAATTTATAGTTTAGATGATAATATTTATATTCGAATAAACCAAGAGGATAGCGAGGAACTGTTTTTGACTGCCCAATCTGTGGATCTACAGAATTTGGTTCGTGAATTGAGTAAAATGTAAACTAATCATAATATATCAAGCAAATGGGCAAATTAATAAATGAGGTAGAAAAAAACAATTGATGAGAAAAGTCAGAATAAGATTTAGTTCAATAATTGTGTTAATTGTTTTTTTATTATCGATATGTTCATGCGAAAAAACAGAAAGCAAAGAAGAGGCTATTCCCGTTCAAAGTTTTGACAAAGTCTCAGAAGAGTTTCCGTGGTTTGACTGCAGGACTCTCGATATTGATCTTGGCATAGAAAACAGCAGTATCGTTGACTATTTCGGTACTAATGTTTTAGGCGTGGATGAAAAGTACGTAGTTACACTTTCGACTGTAAATTACAACAACTCAGGCGATGCCGGTGTTGACAGCGATATGAGCGGCGGTAATTTCATTAATCTTGTATCGGTTTATGACAGGACAACAAATAAAACGGTTAATATAATTAATCTTAATAGCCTGAATGTTAAGGGTGCTGTTGATGATACAAAGTATTCGGAAGGTAAACTTACCGTCAGTTCACTTACATATGATTCCTCAACTAACAAAACCACGATCACTGAGACTGATATCGATCCATTAACAGGCAGCATATTGGGAACACGCCAGATAGATGCCGAAGAGAGGATTGCTGTAGACGGCTCATTCAATATCGGACAAAACAGAATAGATGTTGTGAGAGCCTGGGAGTCCGATCAGGAGATATTCACATTAAATATTCATTTCCCCAATGGAAATGTGAAGGAAGCTGTTGTAAGCGGAAATGACACGGTCATATTCGGAATAGCTCTCATCTTGCCATTGTCTGATACTAAAGCCTTGATCTGCGCTGAATCTGAAAAAAATTATCTGTTCTATGTTTTAGATACTGAGAGTACTTCTGTAACGGCAGCTGATTCCAAAGAATACGAATGGTTGGATATTAATGTCCTGACATCAAACAGGCTGAACGGAACTGACGGCAAAGTCTACTTTGCATCCACTCAAGGCGTATACAGAGTCAATATGGAGACTAAGACCAATGACCTGGTCTTCGATTACAGTTGTTGCGGAATCAACAGGCATACACTTGGGAACTTTAATGTAGCTGAATGCAGAGGGGATTCTTTCCTTATTTATGGTTCAAAGTTCCCTTCGGGTACATTCCTGTCTTCAGCAAAGCCCGAGTTTATAATTTATGAATTTACTAAGGCTCCAACTAATCCTCATGCTGGAAAGACTGTTCTTGAATTATATTCTGCAGATGGCGCACTTGATGATGCGGTTGCCGATGCAGTCATAAAGTTTAATGAGACAAACAAAGAATACTTTATAAGGGTATCAGACAGATATAACCTGAGGAGTTATGTTGATCCCAACAAGGCGTTTAGCACTTCTGATGAAGCAGAGACATATAATCTGAGTTTGAATTCCCAAATGAATAATGCCCTTGCCGTGGATATCATAAACGGTAAAGGTCCGGATATTTTGATGAATACAAGTTCATTTGGCCAGCTCAACAATCCGAATTACTTAGCTGACCTTACACCTTATATTGGAACATATGATCCTGATAAATACTATGTCAATGTGATCGAAGGCAGTAAGACTAACAGTGCTCTTTATCAATTGCCTGTAACATTTTCAGTGGAGGGTATACATACAGATTATAAGTATGCCGGCGCATCCGGAGTGGGATTTACAACTGAAGAATATAAGAGATTCTTAAGTGATACACTCAACGGAAAAGATGTGATGGAATCAGGTCAGGCGGTTTATTTTGCCAAGCTTTTCGATGCTTCAAGTGATGTCTTTATTAAGAATGGAAAGGCGGATTTTACTTCTCCTGAGTTTGCGAAAATGGCAGACTATGTAAAGGAGAGCGTTCCGGAAAGAGGCAGTACGGATGTTAACATCCCGCACTCTCCTGAAGATAACTATCGTGCGGTATACAGCATGGGTTCTTCTATCAGCGGATATCTGCACGATACTGAAGTGTTGAGTGGAGCCACAGCGATCCTGGGAATGCCTTCATCTGACGGCAGAGGACCGTTGATCAAGATGAGCAGATCAATTGCAGTTTCTGCGCAGGCTAAGAATATTGATGCATGCGGTGAATTTGTGAAGATGCTGCTGTCTGATGAAGTTCAAAACAGTTTTGCAATGTGTGACAACCTTGTTGTTAACCGTGAAGCATTAAGGAAAGCAGCAAAGACTGCTGTCGAATTCTATAATGCCGGAAGGACCGGTGTTATGAAGCAATATCCTGAAAGCAATGTCGATGACCTCGATAAAGTCATATTAAGCTGTTCAAGAATGGCATCCGCTGACTCAGATATAAGCATTATCCTTATTGAAGAAATGCCTGCATATTTTACTGGTCAGAAGCCGTTGGCAGATGTAGTCAAGATCGCTCAAGACAGGGTTCAGAAGGTGTTGGATGAACGAGCATAAATAATTAGCTCAGTTGTTTCTCGAATAAGAATTATCCGAGAAATTACGCATATTATATTCGGTAATACATACCAAACTTGCCTAATTTCGACCAAACTTGCCAAATATAGTAAAGCTTGTTTTATTCCATTTTTGCCTGTGCTATATCGTACATAGATACCGTCGCAGGAGGCAAAAATGGATCAGGTTGCTTCAAAGATAGTAGACAGAATGATGATGGCAAATCTGATATCCGAGAAAGACACCGAAGAGTATATCTATGGTGTTCAGATATTGCTTGAAAAGATAATCTCTTATTCCATTATATTTTTGCTGGCCTTGATTCTAAATCGGCTATTGGAAGTATTTCTGTTTGTAATATCTTTTTCGCTTATAAGAAAGTATAGTGGTGGAATTCACTGTAAAAGATTTGAAACCTGTTTGATCGCTTCAGCGGCAGTATCATTTTCAGGCATAGCATTATTCCCTCTCGTAGAAAATTACATTTTATTATATCAGGGGGGGGCTGATAATGTCAATAATAATTGTTATAATTATCGGTGCCATCAACAACCCCAACATAGATTGGAGCATTTGCGAGTATAGAAAAGCAAAACGGCTGTCCAGGTTGACAGTATTATTGGAAGCCTCAGTGTTACTTTTACTGATGCTGCTGCATATTCCTCTTAACTATCGTTTTTATATCAGCTACGGAATTGTGATTTGTGCACTTTCGATGCTGTTGGAAATACGAAAGAAAGGAGGAATAGCAAATGAAGATTGTCGAAAAGAAAATCTTGAAGATGGTAAAAGTTGTTGCCAAGAAGCAGGCGAGTGATCCGCCGATTCCGGGTTGTATAACATTCTATCATCAGCCTAAGAGACCTAGGAAGTAAAGTGTTGAGTTAATTGTTTGGAGGTGCAGACCAATGTGGCAGATAGTATGTTAGGCGTATTTCATCATTAACACAGGAGGATTTCTTATGAATAAAAGCATAATGAAAAAGGTTGTTTCAGTTATCACATGTATGAGTATACTGGCTGGAGTTGCTTCAGTGAGTAACGCTTACTCAATCAATTCCGGTTCATCAGAATCTGTTGGAAGTAAATATGCTACAGATGGATATCACGGTTATGAGTATCAAGTTTCATACATTTTGTTTAGTGGTATGGCTTCTGGAGCATATACCTCGGGATTATATTTTAAAGTTGATTCAAATTTTATATGCGAAATTAACACCCCGCATAGAAAGAGCAACTATCAGGCCTTTGGATCAAAAACGCATTATTATACGTTTAAAAATACTTCAGGAAAACATGTTTCAGTAACATTTAGCAAGTTACAATATTGATTTGTGTTCTTCAAATGGTTTTGTCCTATTATTCATATAAGACAAAACCATTTTTGTTTAAACAGAAAGAGCTGTATATGTTAATTAAGAGAATGAAACAGGCAATTGTATTACTACTAATAATTTCGCTGGTAATATGTAATTGTGCATGCAATAGAAAATCAGAAGAATTAAATACTGATGCTTATTGGTATAGTTGCAACTCTTTTATTGTGCCTTCGGTTGAGGGTTATAGTCAGGATTTTTGCGCAGGAATGTATTCAGATGGTTTTTATTATTTGGCTGTATATGGAGCAAAAATAGACGAAAAGAAAGAAGGTCCTGAAAATTACTATAAGCTTTATAAGATTGATTCAGACGGCAATGAGAAAAACTGTGTAACATTGCCTGTTGAATGCGTTAACACATGTGAACAAGTAATACTGAACGACAGACTCTATTGTATTGAACCAAATTCAAATACGGAATATGTGATAGATATTAATAATGGGAATATTCTTTCAGAAGAAAGAAATAATGAAAGCGTTTTTGGCTTTTATTCTACTGTTGATGGCTATATTAAAATGACAGCAAGTAGCTTGATCCGTTATTCAAAAGACGGTGTTGAAAATGGCCGAATAGACTTACGAGATACTAGCATTTACATGTCATTCTATCAAACGGAAGATGGTTACTATCTGGTGGGTAGTACTAATGATAAATTGATCTTTTATGAATTGGATTTTAATAATAGGAAGATTAAGAAAAGTTTGGAGAGACCCATTGCTGATTATTATGGTTATGAATTGAGAAATGGTCTGTTTTTCTCTGACAAAGGAGTATATCACATAGATATCAAATCCAAGTCGTTTATTCCTGTAACTGAATGGAATTATGTCGATATTAAGCCAGCGCACAAAACTACACAGTACGAAGTAAACCTCTCTTATGGCAACGAACGATTTGGAAGGTTATATGCTTATAATGATTATGAAATTGAGTTGTTGATATTCAATAATATTCCTGCAGAAAAGAATGCAGATAAAAAGCCAATAACAATAGGCGGATACGGTGTCAGCACCTCATTGGCGATCAAATGGGCTGTGTACAATTTCAATACTTCACAGGACGATTATAGAATCTTTTTGGATGACTATTGGAAGGAGTATTCGTATACTTCAGGCATAGAGGCACAGGCGCAGATTGTTAAATTGATCAAGTATTTCAACGAAGGAAACTCACCAGATATATATTACGGAACTAATTTTGATTATCGATATATGTATAATGCAGGATTGGTTGTTGATATGTTGCCGATCATGGAAAAAGACCCAGACTTCAATATTGATAGTTTAGTTCCATCAATTAAGGATGCTATTACTAAAAACGGTGTATGTTATCAGATTTTTTCTGCATACTATTTTGATGGAGATTTTGGACTAAAGAAAAATTTTGACAAGAAGGACGTCACATATTTAAGCGTAGACGCTATGGCAAAGATAAAAGGAATATCAATTCGAGGGGATATGCCTGCTGCAGAGTTTGCAGATCAGATTATCAGGTATTCTTTAGGAGATTTGATTGACAGATCATCTGGTAGTCATGTTTTGTCAGTGGACGAATTGAAAGATATTGTTGAATATTCAATTAGTAACGGAATACCTTATGGATCAAATTCAAACTATATAGCCGATATGGATACTGTGCACGATGGCACTTATCTAACCTGCCGACGAACATGGGTAGGAAATCTATATGATGTTGCTGCTATTGAAAGAGAATACAATGACAGTTTTGTTTATCTCGGATTCCCTTCACTATACGGTTCAACCCATGCTGCACAGCCTGATGGATTGGTGGCTATATCATCAGATACAAAGAATCAAAATATCTGTTGGCAATTCATCAAATATATGTTGTCTGATGAAGTTCAGGAAATCGAAATAGGTCAGAGCAACAATCCAGTTATTAATAAAGTGTTTGAGGATTATTGCCAATATGCAGCTAACCCAGGAACATTGCCTGAGACAGAAATAATATGGAATAGTATTATCAATAGAGAAAAACCTGTCCCTGAATGGATTATTACTGATTATAAGGCAATGGTAAACAGTGTTGATGCAGTAATATCTTATGACTGGGGTCTTTATAACATAATTTGTGACGAGATCAACTCCTATTATTTACAAAAAAAGAGTACTGATGAGATAGCCAAGACCTTACAATCTAGAATAGATTTATATGTTTCGGAGAATTACAAATGAAGATAATCAAAACAGCAACAAAGGTGCCCATAATAGCAACCGTTATATGTGCGGTGCTTTTACAGGGTTGTTCTAGTAATAATATCAATACAACTTCAAGCAATTCATCTATTGAAACTGTTGATTATGGCAATTTGGATGTTGATATTGATCAGTCAAATCATTCTTTTTCTATTAAATGTGAAAGTGTAAATAAAGATCTCTGTTTACAGGGAAAACTATTAACATTCGATCATCCGAAAACTGTAGATGTCTATAAGATAATCCCTTTTGATGAGGAACCGGAGCTTTTTTATAACCCTATAAAAGAATACAAAAGAGTATGGTTTCAGGCTTTAACGATACTTATGGGTCATGCGGTAATATATAGTGATGGTACTGTGGGGACGGATCGACTTTCTCGTGATGAGAGAAACAGTGTGATTAAGTCAATGGAGAGAGTGGACTCTTCGGATATTAAACAAATGGAAATTATTAAGGCGGCTTTACCCAATGCTACCTTTAGTAATTATGCGTTGAGATACACTTATCCTGCAATTAAGTCAGATCTATATCAAATCTCGACTTTTGACACAAAGCTCAAGCGGGAAACATTAGCAGATACAATCAAAGATAGATCTTTTGATTATTATGTTATCAGACGTTCTATAAACGGAATTGTTGTAGGCATGCCATATAACATCGACACTCGTTATGTTAATTATAATAAAGTAAAAAAGGAAGAAACAAGTATATATAGTGAAGATTGGAAGATGTTTTATGATGGAGTGAATATATACGAAGTTCACACTAATGATAAAGCCACAGAAAAAGATATCGAAATTTATCTAAAGGATCAGCCGGTACTTACTTTTGAGCAAGCTATGAGCAAAGCTTCGCCGACAATAACTCAGATACTTACCGATTCTGCCAAAGGAATAAAAGATACTCACATATATGCGGCAGAGCTAGTTTATCTTACTGTTCAAGTATCCGATATGAGAAATGTGGATTATTACAATGACTACAATAGAGTTCCGGCTTCCTACGATGCATATTTGTATCCATTTTGGGCTATATACATTCTTTCTAATCAAACAGCAGCCGGCGAAGATATTGCAGACCACAGACCTCTACTGGTTAATGCTGTTACTGGAGAAGTATTAATTTGCAACTGAAAAATACTATTTTGAGTAACAACGGAAGAGGGTATTAACTACAATAAAGTATACCGATTAAGTGAAACGGATTTGGGGTTGGAATACATCAACTGTTTTGATTCAGCAATTGAAACCGAATACTATGTCGATAAAGTTGTGTTTAATAATGGTAAGTATTTCGTTCTTTTCAATTATCTGGATGGAAGTGGTAATAAAGATGCATTTGGGGTATTTGATGTTAATTTCAATTTGCTCAATGTAATGAAGAATGATGACTGTGTTATTGTCTGGTCATTGAATAAAGATTCAAAAATAATAGCTGTTGAGCAGGATATAACTAACATTGCTAATCCGACAGTGTATTCTGCCGTAATTGATCTTGATAAAGGCACGTCAACAAAACATCTGTAAAATCAGAGAAGTTAGATCAGATTGGAATTGGATACATATCGGATGATGGTTATTGCTACAGAATTAATGGAGATCTGACATTAACCAAATTAAATCTTGTCACATAAGAAAAGTGCATAACAGGTATACTTGATAGAGGAAGTATAACTGTGAATATTAGGAGATTAATTATATGGAACAGAATGTAATCGCAATTATTTGGGATTTTGACAAAACCCTTATCCCTGGTTATATGCAAGAGCCGATATTTAATGCATATGGTGTTGACTCAAAGGCGTTTTGGAAAGAAGTCAATGAATTGCCTAGCAAATATGCCCAAAGAGGTATACGCGTCAATAAAGACACCATATATTTAAATCATATAATTACATGTGTTAATCAGGGAATATTTGAAGGTCTAAATAATAAAAGACTAAATGAGTTTGGCGAACAGCTTTCTTTTTATCCTGGAGTACCGGATATATTCCGCGATTTAAAACACATTGTCGAGGTAGAGCAAAAGTATAAAAACTTCTCTATTCAAGTAGAACATTATATTGTTAGTACCGGAATCACCGAAATGATCAAAGGTTCAAAAATAAATGATTTTGTAGATGGAATATGGGGTTGTGAGTTTATAGAAGAACCAATACGTTCGAATCTGGATATCCGAATTAATGAGAAGGAACCGAATGACGGAATTTTGAATCAGATAGGTTATATGATAGATAATACATCTAAAACCAGAGCCATTTTTGAAATTAATAAAGGATCAAACAAATTCAACATTGATGTCAACAGCAAAATAGACAGAGACAAAAGGCGTGTGCCATTTGAAAATATGATTTATATTGCTGACGGCCCTAGTGACATTCCCGTATTCTCAATCCTTAAACAATATGGCGGAAAGACTTTTGCTATTTATCCAAAAGGTGATGTTAAAGCGTTTAATCAGGTTAATGAATTAATAAAAGATGGCAGAATCGATATGTATGCTGAAGCTGATTATCAAAAAGGAACTACAGCATATATATGGTTACAAGAGAATGTTAAGCAGATTGCAGAGAGGATATATAACCATTGTTTAAAGCAGGTAATTGATTCTGCTGGAAAAGTACCGGGTCATATAGTGGAGTGACGGGCGCTCTTATTCTGATATCTCATTTATACTGTTAATGACAAAGATAATAAAGTGAAGATTGTTGGCTGTAAAACGATAAAAGATAGAACAAAAAGGGGTGAATTGATTTGACAGTTTATAACCCTAAGGATTATGACAATGTTTACACAGGTGGACAAGTTCAGTTTGACATGGAGAACTACAGATCTGCATATGATCATTTTATGGCATGCATTGAATAAAAAAAGCGATACGAATGCTGGGATGAGGAAACAATTAATCATCTTCAGTATTTGATTGACCAGTGCGCAGCGCATTTTTGAAGTATAAGGAGCTTATATTATGTACAAAATGCATGAAGAAGAATTTGATGCTATTGTTATTGATGAAAACACGGCGAAATGCCCGCCACATGAAGTGGTAAAGCTTTATTATCTTGGAACACATTCTGATTATGGATGTGTTAAGTGCAAGATGAAATCGTTAAGATTGGAAGATTTCCAATAATGTGCGTCTGGAATAGACTTAAATGATATATGTCTTGTGTTATCTTATATCTGTTGGTTCAGGGAAAGATATATAGCTTATAAATATATACTTCGACAAAAAGGGCTAAATGAGTCCTTTGTTATAAATGCAAGGTCCCAAGGAGGAGTGGCCCCACACTTCGGGACCTTGTTATACTTTGAAGAACGAGTTGCTTGATTTTAGAAGTAAAACTGACGGAAGTCAATTAAGAGATAAGTAATATATCAGTCTTGACCGACCAGTTCAGTATTGTCATCCATTATGACTTCTCTGAACTTTACTCCTTCGATGCATGTGCTCTCCAGCGCATCATCCATAGAAGCAAATTCCTCAAGTAAAGTGTAATCTTTACCGTTGATTTTTTTGGAATTTTTACGATATATACCAAAAAGTGCTTCTCTGCCATCAGGGAGAATAGTATCGTTTTGTTCATACATCGAACCTGTGTTAAAGCGGTATTCAGTACCCTTATAGATGAAATCGAGACCGAACCAATGACCATCAGAAGGGCCCCAGATTCCGGTATACTGTGATGTGAATTCTTCCAATGAATTGTACTCGTTAATTCTCATTTTAAGTGGAACTCCTTTTTTATTTTTTTGATCAATTCGTTTTCTAACCGTGTAGGCGGTACACCCGGCAGGTTCTTTCCGTGTTGGAGGTGTACGTGTCTGTGAGGCTGAACACCTTTATGATCATGGGCAAGATCTATGCTTACAGCCTGATTATGAGTCTGATCGTAATAAGCAAGATGCTTCAAGATACCATCCTTGACAACAGCATACACTCGCCCGGGAGTATGAGAGTACTCAGGAGCTTTAACGTTGTTGGAATCCTGTACAATAATCTTAACATTAGGATTAGTACTCAAGGTGCCGATCGACTTATAGTGTTGTCCGCCTTCTTTGAAGGAGAAATCCCCCTTATCAACATTTACAAATGCGCCTCTTGAACCCATTTACGCCACCTCCCCGATCGTGAAGACCTTTGAAAGTCCCTCTATCTCCAGCTGGCGATATTTCTGACAAAATGAGTCTGTGTATTTAAAATTGATAAAGGTGCCTGTCATTCCTGGTATCATGTTACCGAATACTATAATCAGGGGCGGATTGATTCTCTTGCGCATCTCTTTGAAGCCGTCGAGGAATATATCCTGATGCTCATCACATCCAAGGGTGGATATAATAACCGGAGACTCGTATTCAACACCGCTAAAGCATATGTCATATGTATCAGGTAATGCCCAGCCCATCGTGGGAAGAACAATGCAATTGTAATTTTGCCAAGTGACCCCGAGCCAGCGAGACATATAAATATTGTTGCGTATATCATTCTCGTTCATCCCGGGATATAGGCTGAAGTCCGGCGTTCCGACAGCTGCAAACCCTTGAAAGAGTGCAACCTTCTTAAGAGGATCATTCCACATGCTTAAAAGATATTTGTCATAAGCATGCATGAGCACAAGTGTATTTTTATCTGATGTTCGCGGCGATGCACTTTTGACACCGATAGCTCTGAGCTTGTCTAGATCAATATCAGAAAGATCTGTTTTCCTTATAACCGGCATCTTTAAATCGTCGTACTGACAGGGACCGATAATCGGTCTCATAACTTTAAACTTTTCGTATTCAGATAAACCTTTAATCATAATAAGGTTCCTCCCTGATATCATGCGATATCATGCTCTTACAACAAGGCATAGAGTCTTCAAGTATTTACCTTGAGGGCGAGCCTTCGGAGCTTAGAAAAGTGCTTTCCGAAGACAATTTCGCAATACCATGGAAGTAAAAACATCTATGGATTCTTGAATTTGTCCTCGAATACCGCTAAAATAATGTTGCAAATACGAATAGCAATATTCGGGACAAACACTGCATCGATTGCTAATCAATCAAGCGGTGTTTTTCTTTTTGTTGGCATACTGCAATCAACCCGCATCCCCCCTTTCTTCAGTATTGTTAATGGTTTCGTAAAGTGCGAGCAAGGCTTTTTCATATGTCTTAATATGACCACCAAACTCATACCAATTGTTATATCGTTGAAATGAATAATCTGCACATTCTGTAGAAATAAAAAATATATTAGCTACATCAATATAATCCTCGCAATGATACTTCATTATGATAGGTGACGGGGCAAGTGAATATGCGGCAAAATAGTCTGCCATTTTTTTAGCAAGATCGCTTTCTTCCCGATGTCCCATTGTAATATGACCAACTTCATGCATTAATGTAAAGCGAATCCGCTCTATAGATTGCGTTTCGTCATAATATATAACGAATGTTTTAAGATTTGGATCATAAAAACTGGTCGCATCGAGATCTCTAGCTTTAAGAGAACGGCGCTTTTGAACAGAAAGTTCAGAATAAGTACGCAATATGTATCCTTTCCTTTTTATAATTTCAAGGGGATCAATTGGATACGTGCCAATATTTAGTTCGAGAAAAAGCTTTGTAACAGCAATCTCAATCTTGGCGTAGACTTTTTTTGGTAGTTTGATGTCAGTCAAATCGTCTTCGTAACTCATTCTTCTGTTAACAACCTCATCAATTTAAACTTCTCTTCCGTTGTCATACTTGATGTGCTGCGAGCTACCAAACGGTAGATTTCAGCAAAGTCCTCTTCGGGTTCTTTACCACTAATAAGATAATCAGATGTTGTGTTTAGAGCTGTTGCAAGATTGGCAACAACGTTACTCTTAGGTACTCTGTCATCGTTAATATAGCGAGACATTGCCGACTCGGTAACTCCAACCATGCTTGCTAATTCTTTCTGTGTATAATCAGATTCTTCCATTAAAGCCTGAATCCTTTCTCCTATAGTGCTCATTGCGTTACCTCCATAATCAGTTCTGTTGCATTGGTACAACTTCATAATATCAAAGACTTGACGAATGTCAAGAAACACTGCGAAAAATTGACAAATGTCGTCGATGTGACAGTTTCGATGGAACGCTCTGATCTGATGATTCCGGAGCACTTTGATACTCGAAAACCAACTAACGTTTCTTTGCAACTCTGAAAAAGGAACAGATTTACAAGAGGAAATACGATACAATGGAAGAGGTACAGCGAGATATGTTTGAGTATATTGAGCTGTTCTATAACAGAAAACGTATGCATTCCCACCTGGGTTATATGAGCCCTGTGGAATACAGACTGAAGTATGCCGCCTAAACAATAAGAAATATTATGTTAACAGATGCAGATGAATGGAAAAACCACTATACAAAAAAGCACCGCACTCCATTCTAGCGGATATCAGATATCAGCTTGGCGATGCAAAAGGTATTTACTCGATAGAAGGTGTGCTCAATGAGAGAATAACAGCGGCGCTTAGTGAATTCTATACCTACATTGTTTTTTCAGTGCTGTTAATTGAATATGATGGTTATATTGTAATGCTGGTGTTTGGTTCAGATGAATAGCATGAGATAGAACTCTAATTGACATCGATATACATGGTGAATATAATATCAGTAAGATCAGGTAACTGATTGGGGCTGGTCGTAAGACCCGGGTCCATCGAGAGCGGG
>Ga0247610_10002237_pt1 | contig 22645 bp, 17 predicted proteins | sample 174DNAGHGhighgp2_FD_193483 | JGI IMG/M metagenome (GOLD analysis project Ga0247610, IMG submission 193483) | Sheep rumen microbial communities from Palmerston North, Manawatu-Wanganui, New Zealand - 1742 DNA GHGhigh gp2 | ecosystem: Host-associated > Mammals > Digestive system > Stomach > Rumen...
TCACCGTGGGTGCCTACTATGAGGGCCTGACGACTTATCCCGCCGACCTTTGTGTGCACATCATGAACCCGCTGAGCAGCGACTTGAACGTGATGCGCCAGACGTTGCTGTTCGGCGGTCTGGAGAGCATTGCCCGCAACATCAACCACAAGAATCCCAACCTACGCCTGTATGAGTTCGGCAACGTTTATAGCCATGACGGCAGCATCAGCCAGGAAGAGAAAGCCCTCGCTCCCTACAGCGAGAGCACCCAGATGGGCATGTGGCTCACTGGCAACAACCACGACGAGTCGTGGGCCGACAAGGTAAGGGCACTGAACGTGTATGACCTGAAGGCTGATCTGGAGAACGTGTTCGTCAACATGGGACTGAACATGAGCGACCTGGTCGTTGAGCAGCACGAGGACGAGATACTCAATCCAGCCCTGCGTTACAGCAACCGTGGCGGCAAGACCATCGCCGTGATGGGTGTTGTGGACGAGGCGTTGGCCAAGAAATTTGACGTTGACCAGCCCGTTTACTATGCTCAGGTGAACTGGAACCTCGCCTGCAAGCTGGCGATGAAGAAGGACATCAAGTACAGCGACCTGCCCAAAACCCTGCCGCTGCGCCGCGACCTGGCCCTGCTGGTGGACACCAATGTGACCTATGACGACATCCGCCGCGTGGTTGAGTCTACCGAGAAGAAACTGCTCAAGTCGATGACGCTGTTTGACGTCTATGAGAGCAAGAAACTGGAGGCTGGCAAGAAGTCCTATGCCATCAGCATGATTCTGCAGGACAACGAGAAGACGCTCAACGACAAGCAGATCGACGCCATCATGAACAAGATCATCAAGAACCTGGAGACCCAACTGGGTGCGAAGCTGAGGTGAGGCAAGAGTTAGGAGTTAGGAATTAGAAATTAGGAATTAGGAGTGACAGAGACTAACAGCTAATGGCTAATGGCTAACGACTAAAAAAACGTAAATTCATAACTTAATACTTTATAAACAATGGGAAGAGCTTTTGAATATCGCAAAGCAAGAAAGATGAAACGCTGGGGCAGCATGTCCCGCACGTTTACACGTATCGGCAAGGAAATCACCATCGCTGTGAAGGCTGGTGGTCCTGACCCCGAAGGCAACTCGCGCCTGCGCGCACTCATCGCCAACGCCAAGGCGGCCAACATGCCCAAGGAGAACATCGAACGCGCCATCAAGCGTGCCAGCGAGAAGGATGCCGGCGACTACAAGGAGGTGATTTACGAGGGATTCGGCCCTCACGGCATCGCCGTGCTGGTAGAGACCGCTACCGACAACACCACCCGCACCGTTGCCAACCTGCGCAACTACTTCAACAAGAAGGGCGGCAGCCTGGGCAACTCGGGCAGCGTAGCCTTCATGTTCAGCCACAAGTGCTACTTCCACGTAGCTCCCAAGGACGGCATTGACCCCGATGAGCTCGAACTCGAACTCATCGACTGCGGTGCCGAGGAGTTTGCCATGGACGAGGAGGAAATCCTCGTGTCGGGCGACTTCGCTTCCAATGGCGACATCATGAAGTATCTTGAGGACAACGGCTTTGAGATCAAGAGCAGCGAGTTCGTTTATGAGCCCGCCGACTACAAGGATCTCAACGAGGCTGAGCGCGCCGAGGTAGAAGCCCTCATCGAGGTACTCGAGGAGGACGACGACGTGCAGAACGTCTTCACCACCATGGCCGAGGGCGAGGAGTAAATCCCATCCCCTCACTTAACTGAAAAGCGAACTGCCGGTTTCGATGGACGAAGCCGGCAGTTCGTTGTTTGTTGATTGTAAGGTATAGGTAGGGCCTCACCAATTAATGTGCTGGATGTCAATAGATTACCTCGACTATACGGGGATCGTCCTTGTTGAGGGTGGTGGCGCCATCGGCAATCGTGAGGGTACCATCCACATCCAGGGCCTTGCCATTAGGTGCACAGCTGTAGAACGAGCCGCCACGGATGGTGCAGTCGGTGTCACATTTCACGCCCTTGGGCGCAACGGTCGTCTGTTCGCCAGTGCAAACCACATTCAGCTCTCCACCGCTGAAAGTGAACGGCTCAGCCACGTTCAGACCCTTGGCATCATTGCCTGTACACTTGATATTCAAGGTTCCGCCACTCATGGTCATCAAGTGGTCGGCCTTGACGCCAGCGGCACCTGTCAGCGTCTCGTAGCCTAATGAGTCAATCTCGGCACGGGATGTGCCACTATTGATGATGGTGGTACGTCCGCCAGTGATGTACACGAGGCTGTCGCAGTTGATGCCCTTGGCACCATCGGCAGCAATCTCCATGTTGAGGACGCCGCCCTTGATATGGACATAGTCCTTAGCCTTAATGCCGTGGCCGCTGGTGCTGTTGAAGTAGAGCTGGCAGCCAGGACGCACAAAGATGTAGTCGTCGCTGGCCATGCAGTGACGGCCCACACTATAGATGTTGAGCGTACCCTTGCCGCTCACCAGAATCTGTCCCTCGCTGAAGAGAGCAGCCTTCTGGTCCTCGTTCTCGACCATCGTGTAGGTCTCGCCGTCGCGCAGAGTGTTGACAGTCCCCTCGTTGACCACGAGGTAGAGCGACTTGCCGCACTGGTTATTGACGGCTGCGCCGTTGGGATTGGTGATGTCCGCACCGTTGAGCTGGAGCTGAAACTTGCGCTCACTGTAGAACTTGAGCGAACCGTTGGTGGTCGTTCCCGAAACAATATAGCGCACACGCTTAGCAGCAGTGGTAACTGTCACATGAGCCCCGTCGATGCTCACGATGACAGAGCTGGGATTTCCCGTGACCGTAGCCGTCTCGCCGTCAAAGTTGATTCTCACGGTAGTGGCCCAAACGGTATTTTCCACATAGTCGCCATAGTCAGCGGCATCCTCATCGGTGGGAATGCGCTCGGCAGGTTCGGTCAAGGCACTGTAGTCCAGTTCAATTTCCTTGGGTACCAATTCATCGATAACAGGGCCTCCACTCAGGATAATGTCAAGGAGTGCATTTATGTCGCTGACGTTGACCTCGGCATCCTCATTCACATCGCCCGAGGCATCATACTCGCCCTTGAGCACAAGGTCGATGATGGCATTCACGTCACTGATGTTCACCTCGCCGTCGTTGTTCACATCACCCGTCATCGCACTGGCATTCAGGCAGAATGTCATGGACAGGAGGGCAATAAGAAATATTTTCTTCATAGCGTTAAATAATTGCTTCTTTAGATATTTCAGTTATGATGGTGTTTATCAATAAGCAATGGTCAGCACCTTGGGCGCCAACTCATAAGTCTTGTAGCCAGGTGCCACCGATGTGTTGCCCGACACGTCTATCGGGTCGCTGCGACGACTGTAGCTGTAGAAGTATCCGCCCGAGATGGCGAAATTGCCGTCTATCTTGACACCCTTGGGTTTCTTGACCTCACGTGTTCCGGCAGCCACTGCATGCAGCGAGCCACCCTTGAAGGTCACGTTCTGCTTGGCGTTGATGCCCTTGCCACCGTCACCCGTGGCTTTAAGCTTGAGGATTCCGGCATTGACCGTCATCAGTGTGTCGCAATACAAGGCGGCACATGCCGTTGTGTCGGCCACATCGTCCTCCTCACTGAATCGGGCATCTCCGTGACTGATAGCGGTAAGGCGACCGCCGCTGACGGTCAAGGGGCCACCGCTGCGCACACCCTTGGCGCCGACACCTGAAGTCTCCACATTGACGACGCCACCATCAATGATGATACCGTCGTTGGCGCGCAAGCCGTCAAGAGCAGTGCTGTTGACATAGATGTTCACGCCCGGACGAATACGGATGTAGTCATCGCTGCGGATACCACCGCGCCCCTCGGCAAAGACATCGAGATGGCCTTTACCGCTGAAGACGATCTGTCCCTCGCTGAACAGGGCGGCTTTCTGGTCTTCCTCCTCGACCATGACATAGTCGCTGCCGTCCTGCAGACGGTTCACAGAGCCATCGGCCAGCACGACATACATCGTCTTGCTGCCCTGGTTGTTGATGGCTGCGCCATGGGGATTGGTGATTTCGGCGCCATCAAGCAGCACTTGGAAACGCTTGTCACCATAGAACTTCAGCGAGCCGTCAAGCGTCTGTCCACTGACGACAAACTGTACCGGTCCCGAGAGATTCACTACGGTAACGTGATTGCCACTGGTCTGCACCAAAACGCCTGAAACAGTGCCGATCACCGTGGCCTTCTCACCGCCAAAGTTGATCCGGATCACCTTGTTCCACGAGGTGTTTTCCACATAGTCGTTGTAGGCTGAATCGTTCTCGTCGGTCACGGGTACGTCAGGAGCCTCGGCGAGGTCTGAGAAATCCAGTTCGATAGCTGCGGGCTCAACCTGGTATTGCGCAATGATATCGGCCATGTCGGTATCATCTTTCTCACAGGAGGACAACACCACACTGAGCGATAACAGCATAAGGCTATAGTATAATATCTTCTTCATTTTTGTCAGAATTTATAGGTGTAACCCAGACCCAGCATGTGAATGTTGGGCTCATCACTGCTTCCACTCAATTGAAGGCGGTAATAGACCTTGAAATTGTGTTTCTTCTTCACCGCATGGTCCACACCCACGATGATGCGCGTCTTCTCCAAATCGCGAGCCGTGTGGAACTCCACGTTGGCAAACGGGTCAAACTTGCACTTGGGGATATCCCATTCCAGCTGCAGGCGGCTGCGCAACACATTCTTGCCCTTGCCTTTCACCTCGTGATCTTCCCACTCTCCCTCGTCGAAGTCGAAGTTGTCGATCATCTTGCTGGGACGATAAGTGTATTGCCAGCGCTCTCGCAGGCTCAACTCCACGCGCTGTATCTTGTAGCTTGCCGTGAGCGACACATTGATGCGATGTCGCAGGCCCCAGTAACTGGGACGCCAGTTGTTATAACTCACCTCATCATCCTGGTAGGTGATTTTCTCTCGGTTATTGTCGATGAGCAGGGTGTAGCCGGCAGCAGCCTTGAGCCACGGCAACAGTTTATAACTCACATCGCCGCCAATGCTCACACGGTCGGCGGTGCGGAAGTTGTTGCGGGAGCGGAATTCCGTTTCCAGCCCTGCGCTCAGCTTCTTGGAAAACTTGTGTGTAGCCTCGATTGATGCAACCAACCCGGCATCGTCGGCGCGCGACGGTGTCGGGGTAAGGGCGGCACACAGTACCAGTAACAATAACGCTATCAGTTGTTCTCTTTTACGTCTTGCCATTCGTATTTGGGTATCTTTAACGTATTATTGATGTGGCTCATGCCTTCACCATCATTCTCATACTCAATCTTGATGACTGCGGTATCCTTGAGGAAATCCACCGAGCCCACATTGATCTTGGTGATGTTCAAGCCGGTGCGCTTGTGCAGATCCTCGAGCAACTCCTCGCGGCGCTCGGGGGTGATAAGCTCGATGCGGTCATACAGTATCAGCTTGGAGGCCAGACTGCGCCGCAGCACTAAGGCCTCAAAGCCCCATATCAACAGGAATATCGCCAGGTTAGGAATCAGCAGCTCGGTGAAGCTCAGCGAGTCGGCCAGCGCATTGATGACCGAGAGGCTGATGACACCGAACATGTAAGACATCTCGCGCACGGGAATCGTCTCGGTGCGGTAACGCAACACGCCGAAGATGGCAAACAGACCCAACGCAAAGCCGATCTTGACCTTGACACTTCCCAGCAGGTAAATCAGGAAGAAGATGCTCACACTCAACAGCACCAGTGTGAAGAAATAGTCACGACGGTGTGTTTTGCGGTAATACAGGAAATAGACGATGCCAAACAGCACCAGCAGGAAGAAACCGAAACGTATCAACATCTCGGTCACGCCCGTTGCGTCAAACCACTTGAATTTGTTGGCGGCATGGACAGCCTCATGAACGGCTTCAGTGCCTTCGTCAAGTGCTAATAAATCTTGTAACAGTAACATATCTTTTGTATAGTAGTTTGTTTGTAGTTTCTAGCAGTTAGTTCCTTGCTTGCTCAAGCAAGCGGTCGATCAGCCGCAGGCGCTCCTTGAAATTGTTGCGCTTCAACGAGGGGTTGGTCAACGCCGACCCCATGCAGTACTTGCTGAAGCCACTCGGCTTGATGCGCAGTTCCCGCAACATCCCCAGGATGGGCGACGGCTGCAGGCCGTCACGCTTCAGCTCGATGATGACCAGGCCCGTGAGGTCAGCATCACGGCCTGTCTTGAGGTTGTGGAAACACAGATCGGTGTCAATCGTCAGCCGCTCGGTCTTGGCCTTGTTGACCAGCGTGATGCGGTGGAAATGGTTCTCCAAGTGCTCGGTCAGGATGGTGGGGTCATAACGCAGGTGTTTACGCAGAAACATATCATAACTCACAAACTGATCGTCCTGGCGCAGGAAGCGGATGCCATGGTCAGGGTCTTGCGGGTCAAATCCCACCATATCAACACGTTTTTTCTTGGTGCGACCGTGATTGTTCTTGGTCTTGACCTCCAAGTAATTCAAACCCGAGTCGATATAGGAACGGATGCGCAGCTTGTGGCGCCCGGCGTGCCCGTTCTGGTGCACGATGTACATGTTGTTGTCGGGGGTGTCAAAATAGGCCGTGTAATAGCTGGCAATGCGCTTGCCGTCAATCTCTTGAGCACGGTAGTCGTCATGGGCAAGCTTCAACAGGAGCCTGAGCCGGTCAACCGTCGTGACAAACTTCGTGTCGGTACGGTTCATCAGCTTGATACCGCTCATCTCGTCTAGCGTAATGGGGTCATATGTCCTGATGATGCTTTCCATCGGGGCGCAAATATATAATAATTAACGCAATACCGGCGGTTTTATTGGTAAGAATTAAGAATTAAATTCAACAAATAAAGGAGATTCGTCAGTTAATCTTACTATTTCAAGCAAGCAACAGCCACTCAACAGCCAACCCAGATGATAAATGAAGGGGAACCTCTATCTGCAAGAAGTCCCCCATGTAACTGAAGCATCAAGCCTGTTGTGCCTATCTGATGGGAGCCATGTCAAAGCCCAGGCGAACGCCCTCGTACTGCTTGCTCAAGTCGCCGACGGTCTGCAAGGTGCTATTGCCGCTCATGGCAGCAATGGCCTGCAGCACCTTCAGCAGATTCCTGCTCTCGAAGGTGAAAGCCAGGCCCTGGGTGGTACGGGTGACATACATATTGGAGCTAAAGAGCATCGTCTTGAGCTTGATGGTGGCATTTTCCGGGTCATAGGTATAGGTACCGCTCAAGGGTATGCCCTTGACATAGGCGGCGAACTGATGATCCTGAGTGAACTGGAACTGCGTGTTCTGCGAGTTGATGCCCAACGTGTTGTAAACGGGCATCATCTTTTCCTTACAGGTCTCGGCAGCCACGGCGCCACCTGCCTTGGCCAGCAGGTTCTCGCTGGTGAATGCACAGCCCGGCTGTGTATAGCACCAGGCACCATACAACTCGCTCTCTTGAACCTTCACACTACCGATGACCAGGCCCAGCAGGCCGTCAATCGTGTTCTGGGACCCAAGGCCGCCCAGCACACCACCGAGCACGCCACCCAGGATGTCGCCCAAGGTGCCGTTACCGCTCTCATTGCCCGTGCCAGAGCCCATGCCGCCTAACAGCCCCGTATTGCACCCGGAGCATAGCAGCATCACAGCAACTAATACAGTAGTATAAATCTTCTTCATCATTTCTTATGTTTTTTGGTTACACTTTGTATTTCTTTTCGGCAAATTTATAATAAATGTGTGACATCACAATATTTCCGCCCGAAAAAAACACCAACAAAAACCACTAAACCCATCAAATGCATCAACAACAACCAACACCCCATTGAGAAACGGAAAACAATAAGTACAATAAAAACAATGCTATCCAGCGCGTAACGTTTTTAAAGACAACACTCACTACTTGGCTTTACCAATTGATCCAAGGTGTGAGTAAAGCAGGCCATTGGTCTGCAACAGGGTCCTAAAAAAGGCCACTTCATTCCTAACTCCTAACCTCTAACTTCTAACCCCTCCTTCGGTTGAAAAGCAACAGGTCGTTTTTTTCTCCAATTTCACAACCCGTTGATTTTCAACCTCCATTTTGTTTCCCTCAAAACAAAATAGGTGGGGCGGGAATGTTAACGAACCGTTAAAAGCCTGTTTTCTCTCCTCCGCTGCAAAGGTACAACAACGATGATGGGGTTCACCATGTCAAAAAGCATTATTAGGCTTTAGCGGGCATCACTCCTCTTAAAACAACAGATTGATCTGATGATTCTGAGAGGCATCCGCCTTCGTTTTTTTGTTGCCAAATTCGTCGAATTCATCGAATAGCATCTACATTGCTCTTCCCCCGCCTGGTGGCGGAGTTCCCCTAATCTTAGGGGTGGTGTTAATAATCAGCGCATTATTATTGCCAGCCGAGGGTGGTTTTACTCGCTATTATTCCCCCACTGGTCGTTCAGGAACTTGATCTTGTCGCGCAGGTGCGGCTTGTAGTAGTATTCGCTTTTCAATACGATGGAAGCCCACCAAGGATCCACATTGGGCCACCTTGCCATGTCGGCCTCGTATGCCGAGGTGATTCTGGCAACCACCGAGTCGATATAAGCCTCCATCGTTTCCAGCGAGGGGTAGAATTCTTCCCAGTGACGGCGCACCGCTTCCTGGAAGTCGAGGCTCTCGACCATTTTCAACAGCCAGTGAGGCGTATACATCTTATCGGTGTTCTCATACAGGAAGCACGGCTCCTCCTGCAACGGGCGCCCGAAGGAGCAGCCGAAGTCCCACACCGGGCCAAACAGCAGTTTGGTGCTATCGCCACGGTGCTTGTGCAGAAAAAGGCTGCCCGTGAAGGATTCTATATCGTCGGCGACCTCATTGACGATGTAGAAGCAGGCCAGCGTGTCGATGTCGATGTACTTTTCCCACGCGCCGCAGTTGATGCTGTCATAAACGGCGCGGTCGGTCTGAGGGATCAGGTTGTACAGGTAGTCGCGCTGTGCCGTGGACAAGCTATCGGGGCTGTGATAGACCACGCCAAGCAGATTACCGTTGCCCTCCCAGACGATAAACTGGTTCTCTTCAGGGTGACCGTCAATCTCGATGAGCCAGCCGCCGGTGACCATGTCGGCGTCCTCCTCGCCGTTTATCTGCTCGGACACATTCACGCGGTCTTTCTCCACGCGGATTTTCTCGGTGATGAAGTACAGCCCGATGTATTGCCCGTTGAGGACCACCTCGACGGGGGCCTGCGCGGGGGTGTAGGCCAGACCGATGCGGCGGCTCAGTTCAAAGCCTACAGGATTGGTCCAGTAATCTCCCGCCAATAGGCAGAAGTGGCGGTTTTTCTTCATGCCCATCAGCGGCTGTTTCTTGTCAAGTTTCACACGGAACGATTTCTTGTCAACGTGGCTCCAGGTGTAGTTGCCGCGGCCCCTGATGAGCATGCCCAGGGGATTTTCCTTCGACCCAAGCGACTCATAGCCCTCAAGGCCCTTGTTATCGAGCCACCAGTCGGCATGGACGTACTCCTCCTTGCTGTCGATGTTGCGGGTCCCCTCGGTGTTGATGTACAGCACGGGCAGGGTGCCCGAGTAGGAGGGCATGGGCGCCAGCTCGACACCCATGATGCCATCGATCAGCACATTGATGTCGGCGATGTTGATTTCCTTGTCCTCATTCAGGTCCAGTGCATAAGTGTAAAACGCATGGTATTTCGTTTCATTCAATATATTGTCAATAAGTAAATTAAAGTCGGCAATATTCACTTCCCAGTCACAGTTCACGTCGCCACGCGGACGGATTCCGTCCTGTGCGCTCATGGATAGCAAAGCGATTATGGCAATGATTAAGGATAATACAGATCTTTTCATGGTTCTCAATTTGAAACTACCAGATTCCCGGAAATATCACTATGTGCCACATTGGTAATGTTTTTAAGCATATTATCGATACTCGTGACACCACGGAACAGGTTATTCTTCACTTCCAATGTATTGAAATGATAAGAAGACGTCGGATTGGAATTCCAATGTGTCATCAGTTTGCCGTAGTTTGTTGTAACAAAGACATTGTTGTTAAACACTACGTTACCTGTTGAGGCAAACTCCTGTAAGAAAAAAGTCATATCCGGTGTGACGATGAGATTATGATCAAAAAACAAGTCCAAAGGGCCGATGCTCTATCAAAATCTGATAGGCTTCATCTGCATCTGAATAGAAAGCGACAGTGAGTAAAAACAAATAAACGATAATACGTTTTACAATCATAACTTAATTGTTTTTTTTAGTTAATAGTGTTGGATCTAATTCTGCAAAATTAGCTATTCTTAAGCATATAACACGAAAAAATCAGGTCATCATTCATATATTTAAAATCCTGATTTCCTGATTGTTACAAGATAAAAATGGTAATCACTCTTTTTTGAATCCTGTTATGTGAGATTTTTTGATAGATATTGCTGAACAAACTCATCAAAAGACAAATCCAGTCCCATCTTCTCTCTGATGAGTTTTCTCTTGTAGTTACTGACTGTTTTTACATGCATATAATTCATGCACAATCTAATTATCTGTGGAGAAATATTTGCACAGCTTAAGCAAAACAGTTGAAGATCCTGCTTTGTAAGATTGGTGTAATGTTTCTCAACATGCGACATGATACCATTGAATTCTACATCTACCGAATATCTCATCTTTTCCCAAAATGAGTCACTCAACTTGACATCTAGAATCTGATTCTTGTCATTCATGGATTTCAAGACACTTGAAAGAGGCACGATTTTCTTGACTTTTTTGTCATCTTCTATCTTCACCCGAACGTCTTGATATAGCTCATTGAGAGCGGCAATACGACATCTTACCAGTGATGAAACATTGTCATTACTTGCTTGTAGTTTTTTCAGTTCTTCTAAAGTGTGTTCCAATTCCTTTTTTATTGCGTTTCTCTCATTTTTGCGTTTCCTTAGTGTATAGCAAAGCCTTGCCAGTAGCAAAAGCATCAGCAAAATAGCAGTTGCAAGTATCGAGAAGAAGACGGAGTTTTTCTTATGTGATATATTTCTTTTTTCTTCAAGTTGCTTTACTTCATATTCAATCTCTGATTTTGTTAATATTTTATCATTCTTAGCAAAGAGTATTTTTGATGTAACGTCTTTTGAGCAAGCTAAATATTTGGCATACGCTTTATTGTCATTAGTAACTTGAGCAATTTCTGCCAACAAATCGTATCGATTCAAGCTATCCACTTGATTAACAGGATCTGGTGTAATACTTATTACATATTTAGCTGAATCAATCTGGTTTAATTTAATAAATGAAAGTGCGGCATAATAATAAAAGTTCGATTCTTTACATTCATTTCTCCCATTCCGTAAGACATCCATGGCTAATTGATTAGCCAAGAGATAATTCTCTTCATAAAGAAGGATTCCTGCAAGTTTAGATTTATATGTATATTGCAGACTTGGATCATAATCCAATGACAAATCTACAGCTTTTTTTAGATAAAACTTTGTAGTATCAGGGCAACGTATTCCACTAATGGCACCCATTATTCCAGATGCTACAATTAAATAGTTGGTATCTCTTAAGACCTCAAAACAATGAATAGATTGTCTTAACCTAATAATAGCAGCACTGTCTTGAGAAATCTGTGTTTGATACATTTCTGCAATCCGCAACTTACAGTAGCCTAGGTTGAAGTAGTCGTCGGGGGCGGCGGTTGCTTCGGCTGATTTGTAGTAGTACATGGCGCTGTCGGGGTGACCCAGTTCCTCCATGACGGCACCCTTGTAGATGTAGCTGCGGGTGAGTTTCTCGCGCTCGCCGCTGTGGGCGCGGTAGTAGCTGAGGGCACGGTTGATGTCGCTGTCGCTGGTGGCGGTGACGTAGGCCTTGTAGCGGGCCTGGCTGATGAGCAGGCCGCGGTAAGCACGGTCGCCCTCAGTCGTCAGGCTGTCCACAGGCAAGGCCTCGAGCAGGGCGAGGGCACTGTCTGGGTTGCTGCGCATGAGGCTGTCGGCCGCCACCAGCCGCCCGTTATAGCGGTGCGCGCCACTGCAGCCCGTGACCACCGCCACGAGCACCACAACCAGCCATATCACCATCGACAACCTACGCATATCGCCTGCAAAGATAATATTTTTCAAACTTTAGACCTTAGACTTTAGCATACATGAGGATGTGTCATAATTCTGATTGCCGCTAACAGTGATCGCCCTGCGGGCGAGAACCTTTAACTCGGCGAAGCCAAATCAAAGAAAATCTGTAATAAAAATCAAAAAAACAATTATTTTTTTCAGATTATATTTATAATTTTGTTTGACTTCTCGGGAGATAGCCCGATCAAAGTTTACAGAATGAATTATGACACACCCTCATGCCTTCGTATAATTCGGCGACAGAAAAACGAAGCGGATGTTAACTAGGGACTAGAAACTTAATTGCCACTGAGCACCATGCTGATCAGTACTGTGACGTCATTGATGTCGATAGCGCCCACCTGATCCACGTTTGCGCAAACGGGACAGCCGTTGCTGTCGTTGCCTAATACCATGGATATCAACGACGTGACATCCTCAACATCAACCGCGCCATCGTGGTTCACGTCACCGACAGCATAAGGATGGGAGTTGTCAAACAGGGTCACCTCCTTGGTATTGCTCCACGGGCTCTCGGTGCCGTCGATATAGTGGGCTTTTACCTTATATACATAGGTACCCGCTGCTTGCAGGCCCTCTACGGTGTAGAACCTGTCGGTTATATCGGTAATCAGACGATAGGCGGCGTCACCGTACTCAGTCGCATTACGCGGCGTTGCCGTCAAGTCGCCGGCATAGATATCCACCTGCTTGATATTGGTGTAGTTCTCCAATGCCTGAATCATCACCATATCAAAGTTATCACAATCCAGCACTACCGTATAATCAGCATAAGTTTTGTCAAGTGACAATTCTTGTTCTCCCTTACTGGTCATGATCTTGATCGAAGAATTATCATAATAGTAGGAAGCTACACGGGCAACCACGGTCACTTTGTCATAACCTGAGAAGTCATAGATTGGAGTATAAATCGTGCCGTTTCGGCCCAACAACAAAGCATTTTTATATGCACACAAATAGGTAGTGGCCCACCAGCCCTCAGGCAGATAATCTTCATAGTCATCTACCACATTTAATAAATAGTTGCCATCTTCGCTGAGTGCATTCGGCACTGAGCTAAAGTCGGCGGCCTCCAACAGGACATATAAGGGCTTGGCTTTAACCTCAAGGGTGTAGTTGGCGACATCCTCGGCTGGCGTTTGGTCTGTCCAATCGGCACGGAACTGCGTCAGGTTGATGAAAGCACTGTTGGCGGGTTGCATCACGGGGGTATAGCCATGAATAACACCGCGGCCCTTGAGCACGATTCTGTCGCCCTCAGCACCTTCACTGTTGACATATACCACGGTCTGGCACTCACCTAACACTGTTGGAGAGAAAGTCACTGTCACCTCATAGCCATTGTAAGCATCCTCGGCACTGACAGTTGAAGGCGAATAGCCGAACGGCACATTATCCTGCATCGTGATATCGACATTGCTGGTCAGCTGAGTGCCAATGATGGTAAAGGTGCGCGACCCGGTGGTTCCGAGCATCACGTCACCAAAGTCGATGGTATCCTTAACGACTATCAACTGCGGTTCGGTCACCGCTTCACGCATGTACCAGAAACTGGCCGATCCATCCTGATTGATGACCATATCGGTCACTGGCTTGCCCAAAAAGCCGGCATTTCCCGTGATACTACCGTTACTTTTCATATTGAGCTTTGCGGCAGGTGTCGATTCGTCGGTAAAGGCATTATTGCTGCCCTGAGGCCACAGGTCGTTCTGCTCGTCGTAGTAAGACCACGTGTTATCGGCATTCATCAGCGTCATTAGCTGTATGGCCTGGCCGTTGACCGAATTGTAGTTCCAGCGAGAGGCATTAAAGGTCACATGAGTGATCATGATGCCCTCACCGTGCATGAAGCGGTCCCAGCCCTGCTTCCTGCGGTTCTCCAGGATGAAATACTCATCTGAATTGATGTCGCTCTTGATGCACAAGGCCTTATCGGTAGCTGCGTTCTTCTGGTTCCATACGGGTAACGTGTAGTAAGTACCCGGTTGAGGCGTTTCATAATCAAGCCACCCCATGAACACCTTTTCATAGGCAGAATAGCCCGGCGGCGTGAAACCGTCGTTGTTGTAGCAGCCCATGCACATGACAGACCAGTAGCCCAAACCGTAATAAGTACCGTTGAGGTCATAGAAATCAGGCAATCCCAAGCAGTGGCCGAACTCATGGACAAAGGTGCCGATACCATCGATTGTCGAACCGTCGTCATCGTCGCCATACAACTCGTTGAATACCGCAAATTCATTAACTATGGGGTCTGATTTGGTCGGACGGAAAGGTCCATTGCCGTCATTATAATAACTGGCCGATGAGAGGTCCCAATGGCAGGGCCAGATAGCCTCGGGATGAGTTGTGGATGCTGAAGACTCGCTAACACCAGCATAGATAACGATGACCACATCGCAGTAATTATCTCGGTTAGTGTCGTAAGGTTCGAATATCACACCCTGACTTGACGCCTTCTTGACCGCCTCGGTTACCAGGGCACCCAGACCCTTGTCATTCAGATTGCCGGAATGTCCGCCATAGGCCTCTCGATTCTTTGACATGGTATAAATGCCATAGACATCAAACTCTGGCTGATACAACCCGTTGGACTGGTCACGGAAGTACTGGCCAACACTCTCGTTGCCTGTAAGCATCGCATCGATGATGGCTTCACGGGTATTGTTGAATTTCTTGTCCTTGAACTCGACCAGAATGATGGGGATGCGACGCGGGCCCATAGCAGGGACGCCTGCATCGGCATTGCTGCCTCCCGTACTGTTAAGCCCATTGAACCGTTGCCAACTCTTGGAGCTTTGACGCGACTGCATCGTGAGATTGGAACTCTGCGCAGCAACAAACGCCGTCTCGGTAGCCGAGCGATCCTCAACATTATGAGCCCTCATTGCCGTGAGCCCCGTGAGCGAGGAATTGTAATAGAAATCGCCATCGGCTCCACGAGCCACCATCAGGCCGTCACGGGTAAGGATCGCGTTATTAAAGGCATTACCAACGGTCTGCACCGTTAAGATTGTGCCGTCACTCTGCTTAATCGAGTGCCAACCGGGTCTAGCAGGCACAGCATAAGCCATTATGCCACAACATAATACAGCTAAAAAAGATAAGACTAGTTTCTTCATTTTGGTTTAATTATTAAATGATCATATAATAAATTAATACTTCCTTCACAATTAGAGCGAAGGTTTCCTAGCAAATAGGTTCATGTTGTAAAACGTTTCCGGCTCTATAGGGGAAACGAAACGACGGCATTACACTGCCGTCTCAATGCTGGCTCCAGCAATGATAATATATACAAGCAATGCAAGCAGCACGGCAATCACCGCATAGGCGATAATCTTAAACGTGCGGCCCGGCATGGTGCCATTCTGATGAAGCACGACACCACTGCTGTTGTAGTGATGGGACATCGTGCGCAACTTGTCCTCGACGTGGCTTGACTGACGTTGCACAGGAATTGGGTCAACTTTCTTCTTTTCTTCTACAGGACGAGGTTTTTCGACAACTGGCCGTTGACGAGGTTCAGGTTTGGGTTTGGGTTGGGGCTCAGGTGCCTGTGATTTCCCGAACGGAGCTTTCAGGTCGGCGCCGCAATAGGGGCAGAACCTGATGCCAGCCGGCAACTGCTTGCCGCAACTGTGACAAAAGCTCACGTTACCGCTATCCGTTGTCTCGACACTGGCCGTGTGACGGTAAGGCGCGTCGCTGTCGTCACGCACCACGAGCGTGTCGTTCTCATAGCGGCACACCGCAAGGCATTGTGGACAAACGACTTGGCAGTCGTGCATCAAGAGCTCCTCTCGAGACACGGCCATCCATTTTCCGCATTGTGGACACTTGAGTTCCATTGTTTTTCTCCTGTAGTGGCTGCAAAGATAATGCTTTGGTTTCAAAATACCAAATTTTTAGCCTTCACCAATTCGCATTTAACCGCTATCGCTTAGAAATGAATCAACTGGATACCATAGGCCAAAACCGAATGGAAAGTGCCAAAAATGACCCAAAAACAAAATTTGTTGCCTTTTTACTTTCTAATGTTAAGAATATCTATTACTTTTGCAGCCGCAAAATTGACGAAAACTTAAATTAACGCAATAGAAATGGCAAAAAAACAAGATCAAGGTGCCCGCACGACACTCGAAGAGGTGAATGAATCACTCACCACTGCGGCACAACGCATTGAAGACAACAAGAAGTACATCAACTGGGCACTCATCGCTATCGCAGTGATCGCTTTGCTCGCTATCGGTTACATCTATGGCATCCATAATCCTAACCTTGAAAAGGCTAAGGAGCAGATCGGTACCGCCGACCTCGAGCTGATGCAGGGTAATGAGGACCAGGCACTGAAGGACTACGAGAAGGTAGCTGCTGAATATGGCAACAAGACCGCCGAGCGCGCTCACCTCAATGCCGCCATCCTGCTCTATCAGAAGGGTGAGTATGAGAAGGCCGCCAAGCATCTCGAGGACTTCAGCCCCAACGGTAACCTCATCGGTCCCGCCAGCCAATCGCTGCTCGGTGACTGCTACGTGAACCTGAAGAAGCTGGATAAGGCCATCGCTGCCTACGACAAGGCCATCAGCCTGTCGGGCGACAATGAGGCTTACACCCCCGCCTTCATGATGAAGAAAGCTACTATCCTGCACGAGCAGAAGAAGTACGCCGATGAGGCCGCTATCTACCAGACCATCAAGGACAAGTATCTCGCTTACACTGCGCAGAACGGTCTTAACGTGGACAAGTATCTCGAGCGTGCTAACGAACTTGCTGGCAAGTAATCATCTAAACAATGATTCAATAAACATGGGATTGGACAAAACATGGTTTTGTGCCAATCCTTTTTTTCATCATAAATAAAAGATATGACACCAATTTATCATCGCATATTGCTCAAGCTCAGCGGCGAGTCGCTGGCAGCAGAACAGAGTAGCGGCATCGACCCGCAGCGCGTGGCCGACTATGCCACCCAGATTAAGGAAATCGTGGACGCTGGCGTACAGGTCGCCATCGTTGTGGGCGGCGGCAACATCTTCCGCGGCCTCAAGGGCGCAGCCCAGGGTTTTGACCGCGTCAAGGGCGACCAGATGGGTATGCTTGCCACGGTGATCAACGCGTTGGCACTGTCGTCGGCACTCGAGGCCATCGGCCAGCCCGCACAGGTATTCACCGCCATCGGCATGTTCCCCATCGGTGAGCCTTACAGCAAGTGGCGCGCCATCGATGCCATTCAGGCCGGCAAGGTCGCCATCTGCTCCTGCGGCACGGGCAGCCCCTTCTTCACCACCGACACGGGCAGCACGCTGCGTGCCATCGAGGTCGAGGCCGACGTCATGCTCAAGGGTACCCGCGTGGACGGCATCTACACCGCCGACCCCGAGAAGGATCCCACGGCAACCAAGTTTGACCGCATCACCTATGACGAGATCTACAACCGCGGCCTCAAGGTCATGGACATGACTGCCACCGTGATGGCCCGCGACAACAAGCTGCCCATCCACGTGTTCAACATGGACGTGGTCGGCAACCTCAAGAAGGTGATGAGCGGCGAGCCCATCGGCACCGTCGTCACCCTGTGATGCTCGCTGCGCTCGCAGGTTAGAGGTTAGAGAGGCATCCGCCTTCCTGGCCTCACGCTAAGGCGCAAAGCCGCTAAGAATTTTTATGGCATCCGCTTGATAATGAAGCGGATGCCAATTGTATTTAATTGGATGATTGCTGGTTGAAGGCTTGCAGGGTGGCGACGGCCTCATCGATGTCGTCGGTGAGGGTGAGCAGCAGGTTGCGGTATTTGCCGGTTTCCATTAGGTACTCCAGCAGGGGATAGACGGGGATTTCCTCGGTCCAAAAACGCTTGCCCAGGAAGATCATCGGGTTGGCGAAGCCGAAGGTGAGATAGTGGTTCTGCACCGCTTCCTGGAAAATCTCCTGCAAGGTGCCCGCACTGCCGGGCGTATAGATAATGCCGCCGAAGGCTAGGGTCAAGATGTTGTCCTCGCGGATGCTGTTCTCAAAGAATTTGGCGATGTGAGTGGCAAACGGCGTTGACGGCTCGTGTCCGTAGCGCCATGTGGGAATGCCCAGGCTCACATACTCTTGTTGAGGATACTTGTCGATGACGCTGAAAGCTGTCTGCAGCCATCCTGCGTCCTTGAACGACGGCGCGGGCAACATCGTCTCCAGGGCATCTTCCATGTCCTTGCTGGTGAAGCCTGCCATCCATGCCCCCAAGTGGGTGGACTCCATCGCTCCGGGGCCACCACCGCTCAACATGACAAATCCCTCCTGAGTGAGCCGCTGGCTCAACAAGGCGATGTCACGGAAAATCTTGTCGGTCCTGAGCAGGGCATGTCCACCCATGACACCCACGCAGCGGCGATGGTCGTAGGTCTTGAAGAAGCGCGCCAGCGCCGTGTGGATGCTGTGGTCGTGCAATGTGCGTGCCAGCAGTTCCTTCACGTTGTTGGTGTGCTGTCCCATCGCCGTGTAGCGCTGGTAAATGACGCTGTCAAAGCACTGGCTGTAACTGCTCTCATCATCGGGGCTGAAACCCTCATACAGTTCAGCGGGATGGTAAAGCGACTTGCGCGACACGTCAAACGGCACCTCGGCGAGGTAGTCCATCATGTCCTTCAGTTCATTATATCCTGTTGATGGTATCATCGGTTCGGTCTTTCGGGTGAATACTATGACGGCAGCAAATTTACCAATAATCCTTTGCTTATTCTTGCGATTTTAACAATTTAGGATTGTTAAAAAATGTAATAATGTGGCGATTTGGGGCAAAAATGCCAATTTTTGTGACTTTTTGGCCATTTGTGTTGCGCTATAGCAGTAATTTTGTTGCCTAAAACGAGTAAAAATCTCCACTTTCAGGTTTGTTTAATCTATAAATATGATAGCAATGAAAAAGATTACACTATTAGTACTCACTATTGCTGCCGTGTGCTCTACCTCATGGGCAGGTGGCCTGTTGCATAACACCAACCAGCATATCGCCTTCATGCGCATGATGGCCCGTGGTGCCAGCCACGAGATCGACGGCGTTTATACCAACCCCGCCGGTTTGGCCTTCATGGACCACGACGGCTGGACCCTGTCGCTGAACATCCAGAGCGCCACGCAATCACGCGATGCTCTCACCACGTTTGCCCTCTTCCCCGAGGCTGACCATACACGTCTGTACAAGGGCAAGGCTTCGGCTCCCGTCATTCCTTCGCTCTACGGCGCCTACAAGAAGGACCGCTGGACCTTCTCGGGTTTCTTCGGTTTCACCGGTGGCGGCGGCAAGTGCTCGTTTGACAATGGTCTGCCCGTGTTTGATGCCAGCATCATGGCAGGCATCTATGGCCAGACCGCAGGTCTGAAGAAGGCTTTGGCCGACAATCCCGCTACGGCTCCCATCCTGGCCGACCCTCGCATCGCTGGCTTGCTGCCGCTGACGGCCGACAAGTATGACATCAACTCGTCGATGAAGGGCCGCCAGTACATCTACGGTCTGCAGTTGGGTGCCACCTACAAGATTCTGGATTGGATGAGCGCCTACGTTGGTGGCCGCATGAACTACTTCGACGGCAACTATACTGGCTTTGTCAAGGTGCAGCCCAAGCCCGAGTTGGCAAGCGCCGTCCAGCAGATCGCCGTTGCCTATCCCGCGCTGGCTCCCACATTGAGCACGCTGGTGAACCAGAACGGCGAGATGGCCAACATCGATCTGAACTGCTCTCAGACCGGATGGGGAGTGACCCCCATCATCGGCCTGGACCTCGTGTGGAAGGGCTTTACCCTGGCCGCCAAGTATGAGTTCAAGACCAACCTCAGCATCGAGAACGACACCAAAACCGCTACGGCCGAGCCCGCCGCCTTTGAGTCAGCCCTGGCCGACTACAAGCATGGCGTGAACACGCCCAACGACCTGCCCGCAGTGCTCTACACCGCCTTGGGCTACGAGATTATCCCCAATAAGCTGCGTGCCACCGTAGAGTACCACTACTATGACGACAAGCATGCCGAGATGGCCAAGGACAAGCAGAAAGCCCTGCGCCACGGAACCCACGAGGTGCTGGCCGGCGTGGAGTGGGACATCAACAAGATGTTTACCGTGAGCGGCGGTTTCCAGAACACCGACTACGGCTTGAGCGACGCTTACCAGACCCACACCTCGTTCTCCTGCGACAGCTACTCCATCGGCTTTGGTGGCGCAGTCAATGTGACCGAGAAGATTAAGGTCAACGTGGGTTACTTCTGGACCACCTACAAGGACTATGACCGCAGCGAGACGAACTACTTCAACACCACGCTGCCCGGTAAGGATACCTACAGCCGCACCAACAAGGTCTTCGGTGCCGGTATTGACTTCAAGTTCTAAGGGATAAAGTCACTACAGGAGAATAGGAAATATAAAAATCTTTATCCTATGGCCACCGCCGCTCGGTTTCATTATCGAGTGGCGGTGTCGCTGTGATATCATTCGTGAGTTCGTTAATAACAAAGTGCTGACATTCAATTGACGCTGCAGTATGATTCGTGCCTGGAACATTAATCGGCCTAACGGCCGAGAAATTAAGCAAAATTTGTATAAAAATTAAACAAAATAAATTTTTATAATAATTTTATTTATGATTTTGCTCAATTTGGCTTCACCGAGCTAAAGGTTCCCGCCCGCAGGGCGGTTATTCTTTCTAGGCGCTACTTTTGTAACGGTCTCATATCCCCTCTAGGCTTAGATGGGGAACTGCTAGGGCGGTGATTAGCGCAACAGGTTGGACATCATTGTGTTCCAGTCCTGGGCATCGGAGATGCTGCTGAGGATGCCGCCGTGGTCGGGGAAGGCGAGGCTGTCGTTGAGGGTGTAGGTCACCTGTGGCAGTTTGACATACAGGCTCAAGGTGTTGAGCGTCTCGCCGTTCTGGTACTGCTGTCCCAGGGCCTTGAAGTCCTCGGCATTGATATAGTACAGGCGGTCGCCCTTGTTGCACAGGAAGATGCGAGAGAAGTCGCGTTCTCCCAGCTCCTGAGCGCACTGTAACAGGCATCGCGTGACGTCAAAGCGGTCAAAATTGCGTTCGTCGGGCTCACCGACATTGAAGGACAACTCTTTGCGAGGATTGTACCAGGGCTGCACCACCTCGATGTTGATGCCGTTGTTGGCCGGGTCAAGGTTCTTGAGCTCCACGCGCGAGATGACCGTCCTGCCGCTCTTCACGAAGTCCACCGACAGAAAGGCGTGAGCGGCCACCAGCGCTAACACTGCAATGATGACCAACAATAGCAGTTTATCAGTCCGTGTCATATAATATAAAGTTTCTAGTCCCTAGTTTCTAGTCCCTAGTTGGCATCCGCAATGGTAAGATGTGGTTCACTAAAGGCTATCATTAATTAATCTGATATAGCATTTGAAAGAGCATTAATCATTTTTGCAATCTCAGTAATCAGAGAGTGGCAAATTGCTGTTTGAGATTTATCTAAATAATTAAGCCTTTCACATAATTCAATTTGTGTTGACACCTCCCAAAGTGACCCACGTGCCATAGAAAGAAATCTAATGAATTCTTTAGTGGTAATACGTCCTTGGCCTTCAGCAATATTTGAAGGAATTGAAATTGCAGCCCTACGCATTTGGTCTGATAAAGCATAGAGTTCTTCTTTTGGCAAATATTTAGTAATGCGATAAACCTCTACGGCTAAATCCATAGATTTTTGCCACACTTTTAAATCTCTGAATTCACTGGATTTCATATAGTTGTTTCTTTCTTTTTGACAGTAATCTAAACTAGAAACTAGGGACTAGGGACTAAAAACTAGTAAACCGCAAGGTAACACCTTGCGTGTTTACGTCAAGCACTGCGGGACAACCCTCAATCAACGGGTAGTTCCAGTTCTCGTCGTGGCTGGCGGGGAAGTCGTAGCACACGGGGATGTTGTACTTGTTCAGCGTCTCGCTGAGCATCTCGTACATGTCGTTGTAGCCGTCACGCGGCTCATACTCGGTGAAACGACCCACGATGATGCCCTTGACATGGTCGAGGACGCCCTTGAGGCGCAGTTGCTGCAGCATGCTGTTGACACGCGGCATGTTCTCGCTCACGTCCTCAAAGAAGAGGATGATGTCCTTGCCCTTGATGTTGTCGCGGTCCAGGAAGTCCCATTCGCGGCTGCCGCCGATGTTGGTGAACACCGCCATGTTGCCGCCGATGACGATGCCGCGAGCCTTACCAGGCTTGTTCAGCGGGTGGGCAGGCACCGTGTAGCTGGGCAGATGGCCCATGAGCACGTCGCGCAGCATCAGGTTGACGCTGTCATTGGCTCCACGGCTTCCCAAGGCCCCGCCCATGTTGGCATGCAGACTCATCACGCCGCTGCACACCATCGCGCTGTGCAAGGCGGTGATGTCGCTGTAGCCCACGATCCACTTGGGGTGGAGCCTGAAGTCGTTGTGGGTCATCGGGTCGAGCAGCATGGCCGAGCCATAGCCGCCGCGTGTACACACGATGGCCTTGATATCGGGGTCGTTGAGCGCCCACA
>Ga0247610_10002238_pt1 | contig 22644 bp, 23 predicted proteins | sample 174DNAGHGhighgp2_FD_193483 | JGI IMG/M metagenome (GOLD analysis project Ga0247610, IMG submission 193483) | Sheep rumen microbial communities from Palmerston North, Manawatu-Wanganui, New Zealand - 1742 DNA GHGhigh gp2 | ecosystem: Host-associated > Mammals > Digestive system > Stomach > Rumen...
TACTTGTCCACATTTATGTAAATATTGTTACGCAAATGGAGATAAGAAAATAATAATAGATAATTATATGATGCATAATCCTAATTCTCCTTTATTAATTGGAGATATTAAAGAAGATGATATTATCAAAGATGCTAATCAAGAATCATATATAGATAGAAGAATCAGCTTATTTTAAATAAAAAAAATGTTAGCAAACACTATTTGGTGTCTGTTAACATTTTTTCTTTTAAATAATCATATCCATCTTGTTTAGTTTTTTGTTTTATATCATTTTTGAGAAAAAATAAAAGCTGTTAAATTTTAACAGCTCTTATAAAGCATTATTTTTTAGGTTTTAATTTACCCATACCAAACACAACAAAATAGAATGATATACCAAGTAATAAGCCACCTAATACATCTGTTATATAATGCATACCTGATACAAGTCTAAATATTGTAACAATTATTATTAATAGAATTGCTAAAACTAATGAACCATACTTATATAACTTTTTATCTAAATATATGCAGCATAAACCATGACCTGAAAGTAATAAGAATGTAGTTAATAATACATGTGTTGATGGGAAAGAACCATCATCAGATCCAATTGGTCTTACATTTACTTTGAAAAATTTATCAAATACAATCCATATTATTATAGATAATACAAAGAATATTCCTAAAAATATAATTTCAATATCTACTTTATATAAGCTTTTTCTTTTAACTAATTGTAATATGCCAATTACAGCTGCTATAACAATTATTGCAAAAGATAAATATAATATAACATCAGATATTTTATCTATAGTATGGTTTTCATTATATTGCATTAAATTGTTGATATGTGATAATCCAACAGGCTCGCCTGATTTTGCAATAACACTAACATCAAATGAAAGTAGAATCATTAAAATACAAAATAAACAAAAAAATCCAAACCCTATTAATAAATAAATTTTATTTTTCAAAACAATCACTCTCCTAAAGTAATTATATCATTTATTTTTTTATTTTAAATCAATAAATTTATTGTTGACATTAAAAATAGTCTTTGCTATAATTATATCGCACATTGAATAATGCCGCAGTAGTACAACGGTTAGTACCTATGCTTGCCATGCATATGATGACGGTTCGATTCCGTTCTGTGGCTCCAATAAAAAAATCCGAGGTTTGATTAGAATATCAAACCTTTTATTTTTAAATAAATAATGTTATAATCAATATCGTTTAAAAAAGGAGGTTTATTTATGATTGAAGTAAAAGATTTATCATATGCATATACTGAAAAAGATGTTGCAGTAACTGATGTATCATTTACTGTAAAAGATCATGAATGGCTTTCTATTTTAGGACATAATGGTTCTGGTAAATCAACTATTGCTAAATTATTAGTTGGCTTATTAGCTCCATCAAAGGGTCATATATTATATGATGGCGTTGAATTAACTGAAAAGACAGTTAATGATTTAAGAAAAAGAATAGGTATAGTATTCCAAAATCCTGATAATCAATTTGTTGGATTTAATGTTAAATATGATATAGCATTTGGATTAGAAAATCATTTAGTACCAAGAGATGAAATGATTAGTCTAATTGCTGAATATACTAAAAAAGTAGATATGTATGAATATCTAGAAAGAGAACCACAAACATTATCTGGTGGGCAAAAACAAAGAGTTGCCATTGCTGGTATATTAGCACTAAATTGCGATATTATAATTTTAGATGAAGCAACATCTATGCTAGATCCACAAGGAACTGAAGAGATAATTAATATAATTGAGGAATTACATAATAAATATAATAAAACTATTATTACAATAACTCATGACCTAAATTTAGCAGCTAAAAGTGATGAAATTATAGTTATGAGACATGGTAATATGATTTTATCTGGAAAACCTGAAGAAATCTTCGAAAGAAGAGATATTTTATTATCATCTAATTTAGATATGCCATTTGGCTTAAGGGCAGCCTTCTTGGCAAAAGAAGATGAAGTAATTAGTAAAAATAAGGAGCTAATTGATGCTTTATGGGAATATCATTTAAAGAAGTAGATCATTCCTTTAGAGGACTAAAGAAAAAAGAAATATATCATGCCCTTTTAGATATTTCTTTAGATATTAATGAAAAGAATGAATTCATTGCTGTAGTAGGTAAAACAGGCTCTGGTAAATCTACATTATTAAAGCACATGAATGGATTATACCTACCTACAAAAGGTAATGTATGTATATTTGATTCAATATTAACTCCAAAGCCTAGAAAGAATCCAAAATTAAAACAAGTAAGAAAGAGAGTTGGGTATGTATTTCAATTCCCTGAATATCAATTATTTGAAGAAACAGTATTAAAAGATATTATGTTTGCTCCAATTAATTTTGGCTTTTCTAGGGAAGAAGCAAAGAAAAAGGCAATAGAGGTAGCTAAGCTTTTAAAAATAGAGAATTTGTTGAATAAATCACCATTTAACCTATCTGGTGGACAAATGAGAAAGGTAGCTATTGCTGGTATTTTAGCATATGATCCTGATATCTTATTATTAGATGAACCAACAAGAGGCTTAGACCCACTTGGTGCTTTAGAAATAATGGAAATATTCAATAAAATTCATAAAGAAACAGGAAAAACAATCATAATGATTACTCATGATATGAATTTAGTTTATGAATACGCAACAAGAGTAGTTGTAATGAATAATGCTAGAATAACATATGATGGAGATAAGGTAAAATTATTCTCATCAAATATTTATAAAGAGAATAATTTAGCTAAGCCTGAGGTATTAGAATTAATTGATTATTTAAATCAAAAATTAAATTTAAATATTGATTATAATAATTTTACTCTTGATGATCTTTTATTAAAATTAAGAGATATAAAGGCAGGTGATAATAATGAATAATATCACCTTTGGTCAATATGCACCTGGAAAAAGCTGGATATATAAATTAGATCCTAGAACTAAAATATTATTAACTATTGCATTAATTGTTTTAATATTTTTAATCCCTGATTTAATTTGGATGGCATCAGCTCTTTTAGTATTTGTTGTTATATTAATATCAACAAGAATTCCTATTTTAAAAATAATAAAGAGTATAAAAGGAGTTATATTCTTGTTGTTATTTACTGTATTATTACAGCTAATATATACAAAATCTAGTACCATAGATCCTACTCCTTTATATACTTTCCAAATGCAAATAGGCTTATGGCAATTATTAATTTTAATTGGATTATTGGTATTTTATTTCATTATTAAAAGATTTATTCCACTTAAAATAACATTATTTTTAATATTATTCGCTATAGGATTTATAGTTTTATGGAAAAACCCATTCGTTGATACTAATTCAAGCTTTTCATGGACATGGAATTTTAACATGAAGTGGGCTGATTTTAATTTTGATGTATATAAATCAGGATTAGAAAAGAGTGGATTTATATTTATTAGAATTATATTAATGATATCTATTACACAGCTATTAACCCTAACAACTATGTCAACAGATATTAATAATGGATTAGAATGGATATTATCTCCATTAAAATTAATAAAGGTACCTGTTGGTGTATTTGCTATGCTTATATCATTAACATTAAGATTTATACCTACATTATTAACTGAAAGTAGAAAAATAATGCAAGCACAAGCATCGCGTGGTGTAGATTTTAATGAAGGAAGCTTAAAAGATAAAGTAAATCAAATTATATCATTATTAATACCTATGTTTGTTATTTCATTTAAAAGAGCAGATGAGCTTTCAAATGCGATGGAAGCAAGAGGATATATTATTGGTGGAAAAAGAACTAAGATTGATTTATTAAAATTTAGATTCTTAGATTTTCTTGCAATATTTGTAGTTGTAGCAATGTTTGTTGCAGTTATATTACATATGGTAGGTGTATTCTAATGAGATATAAATGTGTTGTATCATATGATGGATATAATTATATGGGATTTCAAATCCAGGAATCAGAACCTACAATTGAGTTATTTATAAAACAAGCAATAAAAAAGATGTTAGATATTGATGTTAAAATATATCCATCTGGTAGAACTGATAGATATGTTCACGCAATAGCTCAGGTATTTCATTTTGATATAGATAAGGATTTACCTGATAATGGGCTAAAAAGAGGAATAAATGCTTTTTTACCTGATGACATACATATTATGGAAGTTTATCATGTAAGTGATGATTTCCATGCTAGATTTTCAGCAATATCTAAAGAATATAGATATTATATTAATACAGGAAATTATAATCCATTAACTATTAGATATATGCCCAATATTACTAATTTAGATGTATCTAAAATGGAAGAGGCTATAAAATTATTTGTTGGTACGCATAATTTTAAAGGCTTTGCCTCAGCCCAAATAGATGAAAGAAAAGATACTACTAAAACTATTTTTGAAGCTAAGATAAATAAATTAGATAATAAGCTAGAATTTATATTTATTGGTACAGGCTTTTTAAAATATCAAATTAGAAGAATGATGGGTATTTTAATAGAAATAGGTAGAGGCTTTGAAACAAAAGACAAAATATTAGAGGTTTTAGAAAAATGTGACCCTAAAATTAGTCACAAGGTAGCTCCCGGATGTGGATTATATTTATATAAAGTAAATTACAAGGATGATTTAAATGGATAGAAAAGAATTAGCAGTTTATTATAAGCATAATGGCTATAATTGTAGCCAGGCAGTATTATTAGCTTATAAAGATATATTAAATTTAGATGACGATACACTTAAAAAGCTAGGCTCAGGCTTTGGAGTTGGAATGGGCAATATGGAAGCAACATGTGGTGCTTTACTTGGAGCGAACATGGTGCTTGGGCTTTTAAATGATGGTTCATTATTAACAATGAAAAAATCTAGAGTATTATCTGATAAATTTAAAGAATTATCTAAAGCAACTATTTGTAAAGTACTAAAGGGTGCTGATACTGGTATAGTATTAACACCATGCGATGATTGCATTAGAAATGCTATTGAAGCCCTAGATTCAATGCTTTAATATTTTGGGAGAGATATATGAAAAAGGTATTAGTTTTATTATTAGATTTAATTTTTGCATTTATAAAACCTTTTCTTTTAATTTTTATGATATATTCTATACAAAAGGCATCAATAGATAGCTATAATGAATTTGTAAGAGAAACTAATTCACCTATGTTTAAAGAAAAATCATATGATTCTTTAAATATCTCTATAGGTGTATTAATTACTATTAGCATAATCATAATTCTTGTAATGTGGATTGCAATTATATCTATGATAAAAAATGATAGAATTATTCCTGCAGGAATTTTAAGTATTATATTTCTAAGTGTAATTGCAGGTATTTTAATTCTTACTTTATTTAAAGAAGAAGTTATAAATGATATTAACGAAATTAAAACTACATTTAAAGAAAAAGTAGATAATGATAATAGGTGCCCATATTGTGAACAAGTATTATCAAAAACAGATTTATTTTGTCCATATTGTGGTGCTAAAAGAGGAAAAGAATAATCGAGTGAAATCATTCGATTTTTTCTTTTTATTTGGAAGTTATTATTAATAATATTTCTTTAAAGAAAAATATAAATGTTATATAATATAAATAAATATTTTTATTGGAGATTTAATTATGGAAATGAAGGGCTTTATCACATTTGAAGGTGGGGAATGTAGTGGAAAAACTACAGTAATAAACGCAATAAGTGAAATATTAAATAAAAAGGGTATAGATTTTATTGTAACAAGAGAACCAGGTGGAATTAGAATAGCAGAAGATATTAGAAATTTAATATTAGATGTTAAAAATACTGATATGACTCCAGAATGTGAGGCATTATTATATGCAGCAAGTAGAATGCAGCATTTAACTCAAAAGGTTATACCTGCAATAAATGATAAAAAAATTGTATTATGTGATAGATTTTTAGATTCAAGCTTAGCATATCAAGGACATGCTAGAGGGCTTGGAATGGATAATATTTTAAAGATTAATTCATTTGCCTTAAATTATTTACCAGAATTAACAATCTTTATTGATGTAACACCAGATGTTGCCTTAAAAAGAATGACTAATGCTGATAGAGGTGGCAAATGCGATAGATTAGATCAAGAAAAAATAGATTTCCATGAAAGGGTATATGAAGGATATCATAAGGTTTTAAATATGTATCCTGATAGAATAAAAAGAGTAGATGGTGATAAACCACTAGATGAAGTAGTAAAAGATTGTGTTAATTTAGTATTAGATTATATTGGAAGGTAGTGTTATTTTGGACATAAAAAGGGCAGTAAAAACTCAAGAATCAATATTCAATATGTTAAAAAAAGCAAAAGCCAATGGTCGCTTGAGTCATGCTTACCTTTTTTATGGAGAGGAAGGTACAGGAAAAAAAGAAATGGCCTTCGCTCTTGCAGCCTTACATTATTGTCCTAATGGTGGATGTTTAGAATGTGATGTATGTAAAACTGTATTATCAGGAAATCATATGAATGTTGATTATATTGGCATTGCAGAGGATAAAAAGCTTATATCTAAAGATCAAATAAGCTCATTACAAGAAGAATTTTCTAAGACATCACTTGTAGAGGGTACAAGAATATATATTGTTGATGGAATTGATACAGCAACAAGTGCAGCACAAAATTCGTTATTAAAATTTATAGAAGAGCCTATAAATAAAACACCTACAGTTGGTATATTTATTGCTAAAGATTTATCTAATGTAGTATCAACAATTCAATCAAGATGTATTATTGAGCATTTTAATGCAATAGATCATGCATCAAGAGCGAAAATATTAATTGAATCAGGCTATGAGCCACTAGATTCAATATTAGCTACAGATTTAACTAATAATCCTGACGAGGCTATAGAAATAATAAAGAACAATAATTTTAGAACCTTTGTTGAGGCATTATTAGAACTAATAACTATAGAAAAGTCAAAGGATGCAGTGTATTATTATTTAAACAATTTTTCTATATTTTCTAGTTCAGAAAATTTAAAAGTATTGTTAAGCTGGTACTTACTATTTTTAGAGGATGCTAATGTATGTGTTGGTAATGACTCTAATTTGATTTTATACCCATTATGTGATAAAATTATCACATATAGAAAGAAAAATGAAAGAAGGCTTAGGGACCTACTTGAAATGACTCTTTCTTTGTTTAAAAAGTTAAACGCTAATGTTACAGCTAAGAATGTATTTCATGAGCTGACAGTAAAAATTATATAGAGGTTTATATGAAGGCAATTAAGGTACAATTTAAACCTGTTGGTAAGAGATACTTTTTTGGTGTAGGAAACTTACAAGTTTCTGATGGAGATAAAGTAATTGTAAATACCATTAGGGGAATAGAGTTAGGTTATTGCGTTGGTGGCGTTTTTGATTTAAGCGAAAAGAACTTAACATCAGAATTAAAAAATATTGTAAGAATAGCTACTAATGATGATATATCAAATTATGAAAAAAATAAAAATGAACAAGATGACATAGTTGCTAATACAAAAAGATTTGCTAAAAATCATAATCTTGAAATGAAGGTATTAGAAGCTGAATATACACTAGATAGAGCTAAATTAATCATTTATTTTGAATCTGAAGGAAGAGTAGATTTTAGAGATTTAGTTAAGGATTTAGCTGATATTTATCATACTAGAATCGAACTACGTCAGGTAGGATCACGTGATGGTGCTAAGGTATTTGGCGGAATTGGTCCTTGTGGATTAATTGTATGCTGTAAAACATTCATTACTCAATTTGATAATGTATCTGTTAAAATGGCAAAGAACCAAAGCTTATCATTAAACCCAGTTAAAATAAGTGGTAATTGTGGAAAGCTATTATGTTGTATCAATTATGAAAATGAATTGTATACAGAATTAAGAAAGAATGCACCTGATATTGGTGATATTGTAGAAACCGAAAATGGTTCTGCTAAAGTTTTAGCATGTGATGTTATTAATAGAAATTTAAAGGTTAAATATCAAAATGAGGATAATTCCTTTGGTTATTTAAAGCTTGATGATGTTAAATTTATACCATCATCAAAGAAAAAGGGTAATTCAAATTTTGATGATGATGAGGAATTTGAAAATGCCCTTAATTTGGAATGAACTATTAGGTAGGGAAAAATATCAAATATGTCAAGATCCAGATGTGTTTAATTTTTCATTAGACTCAATGCTACTTGCGTATTTTGTTACAATTAATAAAGGTACTAAATCTATATGTGATCTTTGTTCAGGTAATGCACCTATACCAATGTATTTAACATTAAGAACTGATGCTAAAATAATAGGTGTTGAGGTACAAGAATATACATATAAATTAGGCCTAATGTCTATAGAACATAATAAATTAGAAGGCCAAATTGAATTAATAAATGATAACTTAATTGGAATAAATGAAAAAATAGGAAAGCATAAATTTGATATAGTTACATGTAATCCACCATTTTTCAAATTAGGTAATCATAATATTAATCCAACTGATGCTAAAGCAATAGCTAGACACGAAATACTTGCTACGCTAGATGATATAGTTAAAGAAGCATCACTTTTATTAAATTCTAAGGGTAGATTTGCAATGGTTCATAGACCTGATAGATTAGTAGAAATAATAGATACCTTTAGAAAATATAAAATAGAACCTAAAAGATTACAATTTGTATATCCTAAGATGGGCTCTGAATGTAATCATATAATAATTGAAGGAATAAAAGATGGTAGTGAAGGTTCTTTAAGAATCTTAGCTCCACTTTATGTTTATAAAGAAGATGGCAAATGGACTGAAGAGGTCTTAAAAATATATAACTTTAAGGAGTGATTTAAATGTTTTTAAGTTTATTAAACAAAAAGGAAATGCTTAAATTTATGGATTTAGCTATTTATATGGTTGATATAGATGGTGAACCAACTGATGTTGAAAAAAGATTATTACATAAATTGATGGCAGAATTAGAACCAGTAAAGGATGAATATACATTCCGTTTAACTGATACTGCTGAAAATACTATTAAATTCTTTAAAGAATCTAATCCAGTTGTTAAAAATGTTGTATATTTAAATCTTGTTATGATTTCAATGCAAGATGACTTATATAATACAACTGAATTATTATTCCTAGAAAAAATTCAAAAAGAGCTTGATATTTCAGCTGAAAAGAGAAGAGAATTAATTTCTGTTGTATATGCTGAACGTGACTTAAGAGAAAAGACTATTCGTATATTAAAGAACTAATGAGAATTAAATCATTTTCAAATGAACAAGGTATTTTATATCTTGTAGCAACTCCTATTGGTAATATGCAAGATATTACCTTAAGAGCAATAGAAATATTAAAAACTGTTGATAAGATATATGCTGAAGATACTAGAAATTCTATTAATCTTTTAAAGCATTATAATATCACAACACATCTTGAGTCATATCATGAATTCAATCAAGAAACTAAAACTTCTGATGTAATTGATGAAATTAAATCAGGTAAAAATATAGCCCTAATATCAGATGCAGGATTACCTGTAATATCAGACCCAGGCTATAAAATAGTAAAAGAAGCAAGAAAGGAAGGATTAAGGGTATCAACCATCCCAGGTCCTTCAGCAGGAATAAGTGCTTTAATTGCCTCAGGTATAGCACCTATGCCATATACATTCTATGGTTTTTTAGATTCAAAACAATCTAAAAGAATCCAAGAATTAAATGATATTAAATATATTAATCATACAATTATATTTTATGAAGCTCCACATAGATTACATGATACATTAACTGATATGTATAATGTATTAGGTAATAGATCTATATGTATTGCAAGAGAATTAACAAAAACTTTTGAAGAATACATTGAAACTAATCTTAGTGATGCCATTAATTTAGAGCCATTAAAAGGTGAAATTGTATTAATATTAGAAGGATATAAAGAAAATACTGATACTAATATTAATCCAATGGAAAGAATTGATGAATTAATTAAGCTTGGATATAAGCCTAATGAAGCAATTAAAGAGGCAGCAAAACAATTAAATATGGATAGAAAAGAATTATATAAGAATTATTCTAATTATAAGAATAGTACAAGGGGGAATTTAAATGAGTAACGGTTATTTAAAAGAACTTAACTATGACGAATTGATTAAATTATTTGATTCTTTTGATACTGGGCTCGTATATATTGGCGGAGATTGGTGTAAAAACTGTAATAATGTTTTAGACATTGTTGTAGAAGAGGCCATGAAAGCAAAACTACCATACATTTATAAATATGATCCTGTATTTGTAAATGTATATGGCGAAAAAGAAGATTTAAGAGATTGTAAGAGCTTAGAAATAAAGCTTAAATATTATGCAATAGTTGAAAAATCTCATTTCAAATCTGACGAATTAGTTAAAGATACATTAATTCCAAAGATTCATGTGCCATTTTTTATGGCTATAAGAAATGGAAGCTGCGTAGGTTATTATTCAACACAGCTTATAAAGGATAATAATGGTAGATTACATTATGAAAATGACACTAAGGATATGACACAAGAATTTAGAGATAATATGAAAGAATTAATATCTAAAATGGAATATGATAAATTATTTTAGGAGCTTTTAGCTCCTTTTTAATTAATATTGGTTTATCATTAATTGAATAATTAAACTAATTTTGATATAATCAATGAGTATATTAAAAAGGCGGGTGTCTTTATGGAAAAGAAAAAATTTTATTTAACTACCGCAATTGCATACACTTCATCAAAGCCACATATTGGTAATGTATATGAAGCAATACTTGCAGATTGCATTGTAAGATATAAGAAGAAAGATGGATATGATACATATTTCCAAACAGGAACAGACGAGCATGGTCAAAAGATTGAGCAAAAAGCAATCAAGGCTAATGTATCACCTAAAGAGCATGTAGATAAGGTATCAAAGGAATTAAGAGATACATATGACATGATGAATGTAAAATATGATCATTTCATTCGTACAACAGATAAAGATCATGAAAAGATTGTTGCTTTAGCATTTGAAAAAATGCTTAAAAAGGGTGACATTTATAAAGGAAAATATGAAGGATATTATTGTGTAGATTGTGAATCATATTTTACTGAGAAGGATTTAGTTGATGGATGCTGTCCTGATTGTGGTGCTAAGGTTACAAAAAATAGTGAAGAATGCTATTTCTTAAAGCTAGAACCATATAGAGAAAGATTATTAAATTATATTAATGATAATCCTAAATTCATTCAACCTGAATCTAGAAAGAATGAAATGATTAACAATTTCTTAAAAAATCCTATTCCTGATTTATGTGTATCAAGAACATCATATAAATGGGGTATTCCTGTAATATCTGATCCAAAGCATGTTATTTATGTATGGATTGATGCCTTAATGAACTATATTACAGGTTTAGGCTATGATGTTAATGGTAATAATGGAGAATTATTTAATAAATATTGGCCATGTGATGTACATCTAATTGGAAAAGATATTTTAAGATTCCATACAATTTATTGGCCAATTATGTTAATGTCTTTAGATTTACCTTTACCTAAACAAGTATTTGGTCATCCATGGATTTTAACAAATCATAATAAAATGTCTAAATCTAAAAATAATGTATTATACACTGATGATTTAACATCATATTTTGGTGTAGATGCAGTTAGATATTATGTATTACATGAAATTCCATTTGCACAAGATGGAAATATCACATATGAGCTTGTATGTGAAAGAACAAATTCAGATTTAGCTAATACTTATGGTAATTTAGTTAATAGAACAATTGCTATGGTTAAAAAATATTTTGGTGATGATAAAATCACTAAGGGTACAAAAACTGAATTTGATGATGAATTAGTAAATGTAGTAAATGAATCTGTTAAAAATTATAAATCATTAATGGATCAATTTAGAGTAGCTGATGCATTAGAAGAAGCAATGAAATTATTAAGACAAGCTAATAAATTCATTGATGAAACAGCACCTTGGGCTTTAGCTAAGGATGAATCTAAAAAAGATGTATTAAAGAATGTATTATATAATTTATTAGAATCAATTAGAATTGGTACAGTATTATTAGAGCCTGCAATTCCTTCAACTGCTAAAAAGGTATATGATGCATTAAATACTAAATTAAATAATTTTGCTGATTTAACATTTGGCCTTGTTGATTCATATAATGTTTCTAAATGTGATGTATTATTCCAAAGATTAGATGTTAATGAGGTAATGGAAAAAGTAGCAGCTGCTGAAGAAGCTAAGCAAAAAGCTTTAGAAGAATCAAAAGCTTCTGCAAATGAAATTGGCATTGAAGATTTTGAAAAGATTAATTTAGTTGTAGGAGAAATACTAGAAGCTAAGAAGCATCCAAAGGCTGATAAATTATTAGTATTTAAGATTAATATTGGTACAGAAGTAAGACAAATTGTATCTGGTATTGCTAAATTCTATGAGCCTGAAAAATTAGTTGGTAAAAAGGTAATAGTTGTTAAAAATCTTAAAGCAATTAAATTAAGAGGCGAAGAATCACATGGTATGTTACTTTGTGCATCAGATGAAGCTGATTCTTATTTAGAATTAGTAAATATTGCATCTTGTAAGCCAGGAGATATCGTAAGATAATAAAAAATGCGTGAATCACGCATTTTTATTTTATGATACCATTGTATCTAGATCATATAATGAAAACATAGGATATATTTTTTTAGGTATTTCAGCTTCAAAATATGTACCTGTTTCTTCATAGTTTCTAGCTATTATTTGGCATTTTTCTTCAATTATATTTGAAAGATCTCCTTTACTATATGGGATTAATAATCTTGCATGAATAAATGATGGAGATATTTCTTCTAAAATAGTATTTAATAATAAATCAATATTTTCTTTTGTTTTATTAGAATATTTAATAGATTTATATCCTGGAGTATCAATATATGGGCTAATTGTCATATCCCATTTATTTAATAAGAATATAGATGGAATACTTGATGCCCCAATTTGTTTTAATACAGTCATAACTACATTGATTTGCTGGTTTATATATTTACTTGATGTATCTACAACATGAATAATAAAATCAGCATTTTTTATTTCCTGTAATGTATTATAAAATGAATTAACTAAATTATGTGGTAATTTAGATACAAATCCAATTGTATCTACTAGCATAAAATTAATTTTGTTATATTCTATTTTTCTATTATATGTAAATAATGTTGAGAATAACTGGTCTTTAGCATATACATCTTTAATTTCATCTGTTTCATTTTTCTTTGTAAAATCTAATATTGAATTCATAGTAGATGATTTACCTGCGTTAGTGTATCCTACTAATGCAACAATAGGTATTTCATTTCTCTTTCTTTTTTCAATTTGATTTAGCTTCATTTTCTTAACAGATTCTAATTCTAAATGTAGGTGATTTATTTCAGCCATTAAATGACGTCTATCTAGCTCACGCTGTGTTTCACCTGCTCCACGGGTAGAAGTAGATGCGCCACCACCAATTCTTGATTCTTTTTCTCTTAAGAATTGAATTCTTGGTAATAAATACATATCCTTAGCTAATTTGATTTCTAATTTAGCTTCCCTCGATTTAGCTCTTTGTTCAAAAATTTTAAGTATTAAATATGATCTATCCATTACATCAATATTTAATTCATCCTTTATATTTCTTAATTGAGTTGGAGATAATTCATCATTAAATATAACTAAATCTACGTTATTTCCTACAATATTGAATATTATTTCTTGGATTTTTCCTTTACCTACATATGTTCTAGAATTAGGTGAATCAAGCTGTTGAGAAATCTTTCCTATAACTTCAATATTTAATGATTCAGCTAAACTTTTTAATTCATCTAGAGAGTATTCTATATCATATATGTCATATTTAGTTGTAACTCCAACAAGTAGCGCCTTCATTATATCACCACGAATATTATAGCAGTTATACAGTATTAAATAAAGTTGAAAATAAACTAATTATAGTCTATAATGAGGTTAGATAAATATGCGATGAAAGGTTAAATATGGTAGTATTATGGTAAAAATAATAACTGATTCTACATGTGATTTATCTAGTGATTTAGTTAAAAAATATGATATTGAAGTTATTCCTCTATATGTTAATTTTGGAGAAGAAACTTTTAAAGATGGAGTAGAAATAGATACACCTAAATTATATGAAGAGGTTGAAAAAAGAAAAGCATTACCTAAAACCGCAGCTATATCAGCACTAGAATTAGAAGAAGCATTTAGAAAATGGGTTGATAAAGGCTATGAGGTAGTATATACAGGTATTTCAGGACAAATGTCTTCAACACTACAAAATGCTAAAATAGCAGCAAAAGAAATTGGTGAGGATAAGGTTTATCCTGTTGATTCGAAAAATTTATCAACTGGTATTTCTTTATTATTATTAAAAGCATGTAAGGATAGAGATAATGGATTATCTGCAAAAGAAATTGCAGCTAATATGGAAAAGAATAGAGAAAAGGTTTATACACAATTTGTTATTGAAACAATGGAATACCTTCATAAAGGTGGAAGATGCTCAGGTATTGCAAGATTTGCAGCAACAATACTAAGAATAAAGCCTATTATTCAAGTAAGAGATGGTAAGATGTCCGTTCAACAAAAGCCTATTGGTAAAACTAAAATAGCTCTTGATAGAATGGTAGATCAAATAAGACAAGATAAGGATAGATTAGATTTAGATTGTATATTTATCACTCATTCAATCGCACCAGAATCAAAGACATACTTACATGATGTATTATCTAAAGAATTCCCAGGAGTACCTTTATATGAGACTACAGCAGGATGTGTTATATCATCTCACTGTGGAAAAGGATGCATAGGAATTCTATATATGGTTAAGTAATTTTGAAATTAAATAAGAAAATTAGGTCTAATTTAAATATTTTTTTAAAAAATATTGAAAATAAGGCCTTTTTTTAATATAATATTCGAGTAATATTTTAACATTAAATGTGAAAGGTTGTGTTGATTATGGGAAGAGCCCATGAAGTACGTGCAGCATCTATGGCAAAAACTGCTGCAATGAAGTCAAGTAAATACGCTAAATGGCAAAAGGAAATCTTTGCAGCTGCAAAGGCAGGAGTACCTGATCCTGATATGAATCAAGGTTTAAAAAATATCATTGCTCGTGCTAAGAAGGACCAAGTTCCTGCTGATGTAATTAAACGTGCAATTGAAAAGGCAGCTGGTGTTAAATCAGGTGCTACAAAAGAAAAATCATACGAAGGTATGGGACCAGGAAATGTAGCTGTTATTGTTAACTGCTTAACTGATAATGATAACCGTACATTCACAGAGGTTCGTACAGCATTTAATAAGACTGGTGGAACAATTGGTTCTTCAGTAAGCTACTTATTCAATAAGAAAGCTGTATTCGAATTCGAAGGAATGTCAGAAGACGAAGTATTAGAAGCATTAATGATGGGTGAAAATACTGATTATGAGGATTTAGTTGTTGATGAGGATGGATTTGTAAAAATCACTGCTCAACCTGAATCATTCGACGGTATCAAAGCTGCATTATTAGCTGCTAAAGAAGATCTTGAATTCGAAACTGCATCTTGTGAGTTAGTTCCATCTAGCTATGTAGATTTAGATGAAGATCATCTAGGAAAATTCAAGAGATTACTTGAAGCTTTAGCTGAGTATGATGATGTTGATGAAGTAATTCATAACGCTAATTTACCAGCTGACGAAGAATAAAAAATTTTAGGAAGCCAGTTGGCTTCCTTTATTTGTTTGGGGGCTTTTTATGAAAGTTGTAATTGAACCAGATCATTTTACTAGAACCTTAAAAAGAATGACACATGAAATTATAGAAAGAAATGAAGATTTAAATAGAATCATTTTAGTTGGAATTGAAAGAAAGGGTTCACCAATTGCTAGAGAAATAGCTTCTTTAATCTTACAATTTGAAGGAGTAAATGTAGATGTAGAATCTATAGATATTTCTGCACATAGAGATGATAATAAAAAGAATATTTTAAATAAGTCATCATTTAGTGTATCTGTTGATGATAAGATTATCATTTTAGTAGATGATGTATTATACACAGGAAGAAGTGTAAGAGCGGCAATGGATGCCATTATGGATATGGGCCGTCCTGCTAAGATTGAACTTGCAATTTTAGTAGATAGAGGACATAGAGAATTACCTATTAGAGCTGATTTTATAGGTAAGTCAATTCCTACTAGTAAAGATGAGAAAGTAATCTGTGATTTTACTGAAAGGCAGATAATTATAAAGTAAACGCTTTCTCTAATAATTAAGTTTAAATAATAAATTATTTATGTTATGATTGTTGTATATCGTAAAAAAACAGTTGTTTTTGATAGAAAAGCAAATCAGAAAGGAAATCAATATGCTAACTGATTTAGAAATCGCACAACAAGCTCAAATAAAGCCTGTTAAAGAAATCGCAAAAAAATTAAATATTAATGAGGACGACTTAGAATTTTATGGTAAATATAAAGCTAAAATTGATCCTAAATGTATAAAAGGAGAAGCAAATGCTAAGGTAATCTTAGTTACAGCAATTTCACCTACACCTGCTGGTGAAGGTAAATCTACTACAACTATTGGATTATCTGATGCCCTAAATAGCTTAGATTATAAAACAGTTGTTGCCCTTCGTGAACCATCATTTGGACCTGTAATGGGTGTTAAGGGTGGTGCAACCGGTGGAGGATATGCACAAGTAATCCCTATGGAAGATATTAACCTACATTTTACAGGTGATTTCCATGCTATAACTACTGCAAATAACGCAATAGCTGCAATGCTTGATAACCATATTCACCAAGGTAATAAGCTTGGAATTGATCCAACAAGAATTATTTGGCATAGATGCCTTGATATGAATGATCGTGCCTTAAGAAGTGTAATTGTAGGCTTAGGTGGTTCTTCAAATGGTCAACCAAGAGAAGATCATTTTGATATCACTGTTGCGTCTGAAGTTATGGCAGTATTCTGTCTAGCTAAAGATATAGATGATTTTAAAGAAAGAATTGGAAGAATAGTTATTGCTTATACATATGATAAAAAGCCTGTAACTGTAAAAGATATTAATGCAGTTGGTGCTGTTGCAGTAATTATGAAAGATGCATTAAAGCCTAATTTAGTTCAAACATTAGAGCATAATCCTGCATTCATTCATGGTGGACCATTTGCTAATATTGCACATGGCTGTAACTCAGTTATTGCTACAAAAACAGCGATGAAATTAGCTGATTATGTAGTTACTGAAGCTGGATTTGGTGCTGATTTAGGTGCTGAAAAGTTCTTCGATATTAAATGTAGACAAACAGGTATTAAGCCTTCATGTGTTGTAATAGTTGCGACTATTCGTGCATTAAAAATGCATGGTGGTGTATTAAAAGAAGACCTAAAGGAAGAAAATGTTGATGCCTTAATGAAAGGTATTTGCAACTTAGAAAAGCATATTGAAAATATAAAGAAATATAATTTACCTTATGTTGTAGCAATTAATAAATTCTATACTGATACAGAAGCTGAAATTAATGCATTAGAAACATGGGCTAAGGATAATAACCATCCAATTTCATTATCAGAAGTATTCGTAAATGGTGGAAAAGGTGGTATTGATTTAGCTAAAAAGGTAATTGAAGAAATTAAATTACACGATGGTAGTAAGACATTTAAATTATTATATGATGAAAATGCATCTATTAAAGATAAGATTACTACTATTGCTAAAGAAATATATGGTGCAGGAAATGTAGAATTCTCAAGCCAAGCTAAAACTCAAATGAAGAATTTTAAGAAAAATGGCTGGGATAATTTACCTGTATGTATGGCTAAAACACAATATTCATTCTCAGATAATCCTAAATTATTAGGAAGACCTGAAGGATTTACATTAACAATAAGAGAATTAAAGCCATCTATTGGTGCAGGATTCATTGTTGCCTTAACTGGTGATATTATGACAATGCCTGGTTTACCAAAAGAACCTGCGGCAGAAAAGATGGATATTGTTGACGGAATAACTGTCGGTTTATTTTAATGGAGGAGTTAATTAATTATGGAATTTGTTACAGGAAAAAGACAAGTAGTAATGAACTTTTCAGAGAAGTTCTGTAAAACTGAGGTTGAAGTATTAAATTCTGATTGCTTCAAGGAAGTTTGGACAAGATATGTTGAAGGTTTATATAAATCAGAAAACCAAGCATTCTTACCAGTTTTAAATATTTTCCCAAGAAACTCAGTTGTTGAATATACTACTAATTTATTTAAATTATTATTCGCTTTTGATTTGGAAGAAATCAAAGAAATGGATAAATTATATTCAAAGGCATTAGCTAAAAAAGAAGTATTATATGATTTAGTTCAACATTTCTATGATTACTGGAGACGTTTAGAGCGTTATGCAGTTGTATTAACAAGAAGTGTTAAAGATGGTGTTGAATCAACATCTTTCATCAATGCACAATCTGAATTCAATAATATTATTCTATCTACATATAGAGGAGTATCTGAAAAGCTATTTGGCGCTAAATTCTCAGTTTATCGTCAATTACCAGCAGGTGTTAATGCTGCATTATTATTATCAAAGAATGAATGGATGAGCAATGATTCTGAATATGCATTCTTAAAGAAGTGCGACGCTATTGAACAAATCGTAATTCGTCCACCATTTATTTCATATTCTGCAAAGAATAAGAGAACAGGTACTTACCCAGAAGTTAAGAAAAATCCAATGGATAGAATTAGAGATGGATTTGTTGCAAATGACTATTATTGCTATGCAGCAAGAGTAGGTTCTGCCCTAGCTTATATTTATTTCCATAGAGATTATATGGCTCATGGTATTACAATTGGAAATCTATTTGAATTCGTTCCACTTGCAGCATGTAAGAACAAAAAGCCAGATTTATTATATGTATTCGGTGGTGAATATGATGGTGAATCTGAATTCTATTATGATAAGAAAAATGATATTTATGTTGGTTTAGCACCACATGATGATTCAATTGATTACTTTGGATATATGAAGAAAATGTTATTAACTTTATATAATACAAAGATGATTGATAATGGATATTTACCTATCCATGGTGCATGTGTTCATATCACATTAAAAGATGGTAGACAAAAGAATGTTGTTATTATGGGTGATTCAGGAGCTGGTAAGAGTGAATCTCTAGAAGCTTTATCTGAAATGGCTGGAGATGACATTTCTTCTCAATTAACTATTTTTGATGATATGGGTACATTCAAGATTGAAAATGGTAAGGTTGTAGCATATGGTACTGAAATCGGTGCATTCGTTAGAACTGATGATATGACTGCAGGTTATGCATATCGTGAAATGGATAGAGCAATTTTCATGAACCCAGATAAGCAAAACTCACGTTTAGTTATCCCAGTTGCAACATATCCTCAAATTATGAAGGGATATGATGTTGATATGTATTTATATGCAAATAACTACGATCCTGAGTGTAAGGATGCTGTAGAATTCTATAGCAATGCTGAAGAAGCTAAACCTATCTTTATTCGTGGTGCACGTCGTGCAAAGGGTACAACACAAGAAACAGGTATGACTGAATCATTCTTCGCTAATCCATTCGGTCCTGTTCAAAGAGAAGAACAAACTAGAAAGATTATTGATAATGTATTCAATACATTAATTGCTAATGGTACAAAAGTTGGTGTGCTTCATACAAGACTTGCAGTTCCAGGAATGGAACATGATGGTCCTATGTTAGCTGCAAAGAGATTATTCGAATTATTAGAAGAGAAGTAAGATTATGGCTATACAAGTAGGAATTATTATGGGATCTACCTCTGATTATGAGGTTATGCAAGATGCATGTAAAATGCTAGATGAATTTGGTGTTGAATACGAAAAAAAGGTAGTATCTGCTCATAGAACTCCAAGCTTAATGTACGATTATGCACATAGTGCAGAAGAAAGAGGAATTAAAGTTATTATTGCAGGCGCAGGTGGTGCTGCTCACTTACCTGGCATGGTTGCTGCAATGACTACACTTCCTGTTATTGGAGTACCTGTTAAATCAAGAGCTTTAAACGGATTAGATTCATTATTATCTATCGTTCAAATGCCAGGTGGAGTACCTGTATTAACAGTTGCTATTAATGGTGCTAAAAATGCAGCATTATCAGCAGTAGCTATTCTTGCAACAAATGATAAGGAATTAAATAAAAAGCTTAAAGAATTTAGAAAAAACCAAACAGATTCTGTACTTAGAGCTGAATTATAATTAAAATGCCACTTAGTAATTTAAGTGGCTTTTTAAGTTGTGAAAAAGCTTTTATATTTTTCAATATTTTTTTAGTTTACTATAAGCATCTTTTATGTTAAAATATGTAATGTAGTTTTTGAGGTGCTCTAATAATAATTATATTATTATTAAGAGAAAACTCAAAAATATTATGATATAACTTGAGTCGAGGATTAATCTATGAAAAATCAAATGATGCAAGTTAATATTTATCATAGACCATTAATATCTTGTAATGGTTTTTTAAACGCGAATGAAGTGGCATTTTAGAATGCTGCTTTTTTTGTTTTGTCGAGGTAGTTTATGAAAACAGTTGGAATTATTGGTGGAGGCCAGCTAGGAATGATGCTGGCAGAAGAAATTCATAAATTAGGTGCAAAAGCGATTTGCTTAGACCCAAATCCTAAATGCTCAGCAAGCTTTGTATGTGATGATGTTATAGTGGCTTCATACGATGACATCGAAGGATTAAAAAAGCTTGGTGATGCATCTGATGTAATAACTTATGAATTTGAAAATGTTCCATCAAAGCAATTAAAATTCTTATTAGATACATATAATATTCCACAAGGGATTAAGCCTTTGTTTGATTCTCAAAATAGAATTAGAGAAAAAGAGAATGCTAAATTACATGGACTTAAAACTCCAAAATTTAAGGCAATCAATTCTTTAGAGGATTTAAATAAAGGAATTGAAGAAATTGGAATTCCTTGTGTGTATAAAACAACAACCTTAGGATATGATGGTCATGGTCAGGTTTTAATTAAAAGCCTAGATGATATTGAAAAGGTTAAGCCATTCTTAAGCGGTGAGGGAATATTAGAAGAATTCATTAAATATGATTTTGAAACCTCAGTAATAATGGTTAGAGATAAAGAAAAAACAATTGCCTTTCCAATGGGAATAAATAAACATAAAAATGGAATACTTGATGAAGTATTTGTTGATAAGCAATTAGATGTATTTGAAAAAATAAAGAAAGATGCTATCCATTTTATGGAAAGCACAGGATATTTAGGAATCCTATGTATTGAAATATTTGTCAAAGGGAATGATTATTATTTCAATGAAATGGCTCCTCGTCCTCATAATAGTGGACATTATACAATTGAGGGCTGTCAAACAAATCAATATAGGGAATTAGCAAAATTCTTATTAGGAATGCCTTTAGAAGAGCCTAAATTATTATATCCAACAGTTATGAAAAACATATTAGGCTTTGATTATTCAAATATGAAAAAGCTAACTAATAGTGATACAGTATTCATTCATGATTATTATAAAGCTGATGTAAGAGAAAAAAGAAAAATGGCACATATTACTTTTATAAAGACAACAAAGGAAGAATATGTGAATAAATATAAAAAATTATTTTGTGAGGATTAATATGGGAAACTTTAGAATTTATGTAGAGAAAAAAGAAAAATATCAGGTTGAAGCAAAATCATTACAATCTGAATTAAATCTAAACTTAGGGTTAAATTTAAAAAACGTTAGAACAATTAATGTTTATGACTTATTTAATTTTGATAATGAATTATTAGAAAAAGCTAGATATAGAGTATTTGGTGAAATAGTAACTGATAATGTATTTGATGAATTAAATCTAGAAGGTAAAAAATATATCGCAATTGAATTCTTACCAGGTCAATTTGATCAAAGAGCATCATCTGCAATAGATTGTGTTAAGCTTATTAATCCAGAAGCAGATATAAATATTAGATCAGGAAGAATTATCATATTAGATGATGATACAACAGATGAAGATTTAGCTAGAGTAAAGAAATTTGAAATCAATGCTGTAGAAGCAAGAGAGAAAAATCTAGCTGAATTAACAGATATGGAAAAAGCTCCAATTAAGCCTGTAGAAGTATTAGAAGGCTTTACTAAAATGGAGGATAAGGATTTAGATGCTTATTGTAAGAAAATGGGTCTTGCTATGAACGCTGATGACTTAAAGTGTGTTGTTGAATACTTTAAGGAAGAAAAAAGAGATCCATGGGAAACAGAATTAAGAATTCTAGATACTTATTGGTCTGATCACTGTAGACATACTACATTCGGTACTGTATTAGATGATATTAAAATTGATGAATCATTTATGAAGGCTGAATTAGAAGAAGCATTAGATAATTATTACAATATTAGATCAGATTTACAAAGAGAAGATAAAAAGATTTGTTTAATGGATTTAGCAACAATTGGTGCTAGATATTTAAGAAAGATTGGAAAGCTAGATGATTTAGAAGAATCAGAAGAAAACAATGCTTGTTCAATCTTTGTAACTATAGATGTTGATGGTAAGCCTGAAAAGTGG
>Ga0247610_10002239_pt1 | contig 22638 bp, 21 predicted proteins | sample 174DNAGHGhighgp2_FD_193483 | JGI IMG/M metagenome (GOLD analysis project Ga0247610, IMG submission 193483) | Sheep rumen microbial communities from Palmerston North, Manawatu-Wanganui, New Zealand - 1742 DNA GHGhigh gp2 | ecosystem: Host-associated > Mammals > Digestive system > Stomach > Rumen...
TGCTGTTGTGCCATACGTCGCCATGGTCATGGAAATGCTCTTTCGCCATGTTGTCGCCCAGCTGGCTGTTGCGGATCGGTTCCGCTTTCTGACAAAGATCCACGCAGGCCTGATCCAGCGCCACCGGATCAAAGGACGCAAGCATCCCGATATCCGGCAGGATCGGCGCATCGTTTTCTCCGTGACAGTCACAGTTCGGTGATACATCCGTGATCAGGCTGATATGAAAACTCGGTCTGCCGCTGATCACTGCTGCCGTATATTCCGCCATCCGTCTTCCGAGCATCTGCGGCGCATCCCAGTTATCGTTTTCAATCGCATCAAAGCCACACGCTCCGATACAGCGTCCGCAGCCTTTGCACTTTTCGGGATCGATCCACGCTTTATTTCCGTCGTAACTGATCGCATCCGATCCGCACTCCTTTGCACAGCGGCGGCAACCCTTGCACTGATCAGTGATGACATGCGGATGTCCGCTGTTGTGCTGCTGCATCTTGCCGGCACGGCTTCCGCAGCCCATACCGATATTCTTGATCGCGCCCCCGAAACCGGCTTGCTCGTGTCCTTTGAAATGATTCAGGGAGATCACGATATCCGCATCCATCACGGCACGGCCGATATAAGCTTCCTTGCAGTATTCTCCGTTCGGAACCGGAACGATGATATCATCCGTACCACGCAGTCCGTCTGCGATGATGATCTGACAGCCGGTAGTTACGGTATTGAACCCGTTGATATTCGCACAGTCCAGATGCTCCAGCGCATGCTTACGGCTCCCGGGATAAAGCGTGTTACAGTCTGTCAAAAAAGGAAGGCCGCCAAGCTCTTTGATCACATCCGCGACCGCCTTTGCATAATTCGGGCGAAGATACGCGAGATTTCCGAGCTCGCCGAAATGCATTTTGATCGCTACGAATTTTCCTTCCATATCGATCGTGCCGATCCCGGCTTTGCGGATCAGCTTCTGCAGCTTCGCCGGAAGGCTGACTCCCAATACAGTCCTGAAATCAGTAAAGTATACTTTCGCTTTTTCCATTTAAACCTCCTTATCTTCGATCCCGTTTCGGAGATCAATGAGCGACAGATTATTGTCTCTTGCGATCTTTGCCAGCGATTCGTATTCTGCTTTTCTTCTTACGACATCGTAACCCCTGCTGACTTTTTCAATGTATGTTCCGTGCTTGCCATCTTTTTCTTCTGTGTTGCGATCCAGTATATATCGCTGTTTTACGGTCTGACGGATCCCGATGGTCGTCGTATGTTTGAAAACAAGCGATACCATGCGCTCCCTGTCTTCCGGTGAGCACAATACTTTCAGCAATATTCCGGGACGGTTCTTTTTCATCTGGATCGGGATCGTAAATACGTCTTTTGCGCCGGCATGCAAAAACTCCTCGCAGGCAAAGCCGATCTCTTCCCCGGTCATATCATCGACATTGCACTCCAGTTCCAACACAGTATCCGTACCGTCCTCTGTCGTTCCGAAAAATGCCCGGACGACATTCGCTGTCGGGAACTCCTTTTTCCCGCATCCGTAACCGATCGCTTCCGTGCTCATCACCGGCATCGGTTCAAAGGAAGATGCAAAGTACTTCAATATCGCGGCGCCGGTAGGAGTACAGAGCTCCGAGCGGATCTCTCCGCTGTAGGATGGAATCCCTTTCAGGATATTTGCAGTCGCGGGAGCCGGTACCGGAAGGACGCCGTGGGCGCAGTGCACCGTGCCGCTTCCCGTGCAGACCGGTGATGCGATGATCCGATCCGGATCAAGCTCGTGCAGCAGCATGCAGACTGCCGTCACATCCGCGATCGCATCCATCGTTCCGACCTCATGAAAATGGATCTCCGTAAGAGGTTTATCGTGGACTGCGGATTCCGCTTCCGCGATGATGTGAAAGACATTCCGGATGTCCTGTTTTACTATTTCGTCGAGAGAAAAATCCGAGATGATCCGTGTGATATCGTCGAGAGAGTGGTGTTCGTGGTGGTGTTCATGGTGATGGTAGTCGTGGCCATTGGATGTCTCGTGGTCATGACCATGGTCGTGATGATCTTCATGTGAATGCTCATGATCATCGTGATGATGCTCATGACAATGCTCTTCGTGGTGATGTTCATGATGATGGTGGCCGAGATCATGCAGGTGCTCATCTTCTTCCCTGCCGTCGACCAGCATGGAAACATGCGTACCGCTGATCCCGCATCGGGACACGCGATGGGATTCCATTTTTACACCGGGAATTCCTAACTGATTAAAACGTGAAATAAAAGAATCCGGATCGGGATGAATCTCCAATAAAGCAGCCGTCAGCATATCCCCTGCCGCACCCATATTACATTCCAGGTAGAGAGTTTTCATTTGTGACCCCCTTTTCTGCTTTGATCCTGCATCCCGTCTATTGTCGGCTATTTCATTATAAGAAATCTACGGCACTAATGCAACCGAAGCTGAAAGAAAACACCTTTATCAATCGTTCGGAAAAGCTGATCCGCATCAAAACCTTTTCACAAACAAACCGTTTCTGTTATCAACAAACGCTGCCCGGGATCCGTAGATCGCTTCCGGGTAAACATTGCAGTCTTCTCCCTGATACAGAAACGTGACCGGCACCTCGTCCCCGAGCTTATCGTACAGAATCTTTCTTACCGTTAATTGATCATTCGCATCATATCCTTTATCCATGATCAATGTCATATCGTCTTCCGAAATGATCAGGAAAGCGGCACCGTTAATCCCGGGATCATACTCCATTTCACGGGAATCTTTTATATTTGTTTTTACGATCTTAAATTCGTCATAGTAGTAATACCAGAGATCTCCTGCGTCGCTTACAGTCATGGCATAACATTCATAGATCGATCTGTCGGCTTTCCATATGTCCCGGCTTCCTCTTCCCCAAACCCTGACACCACAGGAACCAAGCGGCTCTGTCCATCCGTAGTTTCCAAAGATGCCTTCATCAAAATATCCCGTTACAATCCCCAGCTCCGGGTGGACCAGGCAATGAGAGATCCCGTCACCAAGACAAAACTCCTCTATGTTCTTTCCTTCATGGTCAACAATGACCGCATTTTTTTCCGGATCTCCCTTGCGATAGCTGCACCTTGCAGACACCAGAAGAAAACCTTCCGGGACCGGCTGGATAAAATGATAATTCATTTTATGAATGCCCAGGGGATAATATGTTTCACTTACGATCTTTTCGTCTTCCCAGTCGATCTGCAGCGCCAGAACAGAAAAGCTGCTGTTTGACTCCGTAGGAACAAACATCCCGTCGATCCGTTCCGGAATATTTTTATTGAAAAGGATATAGATATTTCCGTCATGACCGATCTGCATCGTTACGTATTCATCAAAACTGTGGCCATGCTTTTTCAGTAGTTCGTTCAGGTCGATTTTGTTTTTAAATTGTATCGTCATCTTTTCATTGTTCAATTCCCGTTTTCCGTACCGAATGCTTTGATCTCCTTTTTCTTCGTGCCGCTGCCCGCACCAAAGCCTTATATTCTTTACTGTTCATGAAATTGGCGAGACCATAGAGTTTATCGAAAGATTCTCTGGCGTCGATCAGATCTTTGCGCAGCAGACGGAGCACTTCCGAATCCAGATCTTTCACCTTCTCGATCTCTGCCAGACAGATGTAGTAATAGTAATTCAGTATCCTTCGATTATTCCGTACCCAGTGGAACACCGGGCACATATTGATGAAGATCATGATCATCAGATGTTTTTGAAAAAGTTTATCGGGGTAGTATTTATTCGACATAGAGATGATCCCTTTTCGTGTTGTCCGTTTACCTGATTTTTTTTACTTATCTCTTCCGATGAGCCCCGCCCGAAGCAGTGCCATGACGATCGCCGGTACCAGGATCAGATGCAGGATGAACGCCGGAACGGCATTGATAAAACCTCCTGCCAGAAACGCCTGAAACGTGAACGGATCTTTCGCCATGCCGGCATAGGCAAGCGTATATCTCAAAAGTCCCCATACCACGCGTCCCGCGAGCATTGCCGCGATCAGCGATACGTAGACCGCGATCAGATTTTTCTTTTTAAAGTGCGGGAACAGAAGACCGCACACCAGACCGTAAGTGGCAAGCTCTCCCATCATAGAGATCGCCTGATACAGCGTGGGAGGCATATGTACGAATAAAAACCGAAGAAGCGGAGCCAGAAGTCCGACCGGCACGGCATACTGCCAGCCGCAGACAAATCCGCACAGAAAGACCGGGATATGGATCGGTGAGAAGCTGCTGGCCAGGATCGGATTGTTTCCTGTCGTTAAAAACGGCAGCACAAAAGCCATTGCCAGAAACATCGCGGACAGGACCAGTTTCTGTATCTGCCCTTCTTTTCGCATTACGCTTTTTTACGGATCCGTCCCATCGGATCTTTGATGAGAAGCCGCACAAACCAGATCACAAATGCAAGCGCCACAACGGAAAAGCCGAGAAATGCATCATTGATCATATCTCCGGTTTCCGGCGTAAAATAAGCATCTCCGAGCTCGAGGTACTCTGTCACGGCATCGCACATCCACATCAGCGATGCGCCCCAGAGCATTAATGCCAGAAACCCCGCTTCCAGTTTTCTTGCGACATCGTCGCGATACCAGCGGATGCTGACCAGGATCGCTGCAAATATGGTGATCAAAAGTGTCATACGTCTGCACCGCCTTTCTTTCCTGCCGCACCTTTTTCCAATGCGGAAGATACACCCACCATGATGCCCCAGACGAGTGTCACGACAACGGCCATGGATACGCCGACCGTTGACATTTCGGCCAGCATTTCCGAAAAAGCTTCCGGATCCTTCGCAGCCGTCAGAAACGGGAAGAACGGAACGACCTCTCCGTGCCAGACATGTTCAAAAGCAAGCAGCGCGGATCCGCCCCACAGCATGTTTTCCAGCCATTTGATCTTGTCGGTAAATGCGGTGGCAGCACCGTTACTCTTTACTTCGATCTTCTGTCCGCCGGTTTTCAGTTCGATCCCTTTTCGTACTGCCGTCGTGATGATTGCTTCCGTCGTCGGTACCAAAAAACATGCCATCTTTGTTTCCTCCTGTACTTTCTTTCTCTAAATTATATGATATAAAAACCTGTTCCGCAAGGCATATCCGCCCGGATCTATTTGTCCAGCATCCCTGCTGCCTCTTTCAGCAGACATGATCATGATCGATCTTTCCGTCTTTTTCGGGAAGCCGCATCAGCCCGAATCCCAGCTTCGGCATCCTGCTTAAGTCTATGCTCATTTTTTCGCCTCCGAACGGTCCTGAATGGATATCTCAGATCACTATTCCTGCAGATATCATAGTATCTTATGCCGGTCAAAAGTGCTTCTTATTTTTTGATAGTACACCTATCAATTGTCGTCTTTCAAATAGGATTTTTCCACACGGTCTCCGAGATGATCGCGCCAATCGTCTCCGTAGATATTCTGCAATCGAGACCGGTAAACGTAATCCGTCATCGAGTAGATGAGACGAAATCCGGCGCTGGTGATACAGAGCATTACAAGCATCGTCAGGATCCCTTTGGCAAGATTCGCCCGGATCTTTTTTCCGGGATACGGGTCACCGTCATTTTTATATAAAGTATTCGACCGCTGCCGGAAATAAAAGTATCCGCCTCCGCCCCAGCCGGCCGTGACGAGCAGCCCGACAAAGATCATGAATCCGATCTCTCCGCCCATTCCGAGCTTTGCAAAGTGTCCGGCATACCAGAAAAGCCAGAGCAGATGTCCGGCGGCGATCACCCAGGCGATCCCTGCCAGGATCATGCTGCTCTTTTCAAAAGGTTCCACTTTCGGGGCGTTCGTGAAGTTTTTTTGTGCCTCATTGATCTGCATCACGAATCTATCATACTCTGCCGGATTTTTTTTATGAACCGGCAGATCGATCCCGTGTTTTTCCAGCTCTCCGAAATAGAACCGGCTGTCCAGGTATCCGAACCACGCAGCGATCGCGACGATCGGTGAGAAATACATCAGGATCAGATACAGGACCGGTACCACTGCTCCCCATTCCGTAAACAGAAATAGCAGTCCGAGAGGAAGACCCGGTGTGCAGATCAGTGCTGCGATCAGAAAGATCTTTTGTTCCGTTTTATCATATTTGATCTTCATGGAAAGCCTCCGGCCTCTATTATAGCCTTATTTTTCTCTTTTTTCAATTTCCTGCATTATTGCTTTTTTTGCGAATTTGTGGTAATCTGAAAGCAGCGTGATAAAGGGGTTATGCTATGTCATTTGAACTTTGGCTCTTCGCCGTAAAACAGCTTGCACAGACGTATGAAGTATCCTGTTCGATCTACGAACAGCTTTCGGATGCGGAGAAAAAAAGGCTGCGCGCGGAGTATACTGCCGAAACCGGGATCACCCTTCCGGAGGATTCCGTTCCCGAAGTAGTTGAAGAACGTATCGATCTGCGTCAGTACGATCCCATGCGTATGACGGAGACCATGCGCTGTGAAAAGCTCTGTTTTCAGATCAATCACACGATGCCGGATACCGATGAGTACCATGCGCTGATCCGGGAACTTTTCGGTTCCTCCATCGGAGACGGTTCCGTGATCCATTCCCCGATCTATATCAATCTGGCAGATCATGTCCAGATCGGTAAGAATGTCACGATCATGAACGATTTTAAATGCATGTCCGCCGGTGGGCTTACCATCGAGGACAATGTTCATATTTCTTTTAACTGCACGATCGCAACCAACGCGCACGATTTCAAAGATCGGAAGATCATCACCTGTAAGCCGGTCGTGATCAAAAAGAATGCTCTGATCGGTGTCAATGTTACGATCCTTCCGGGTGTAACGATCGGTGCAAATGCCGTGATCGGTGCAGGAGCTGTGGTCACCCATGACGTACCGGATAACGGTGTCGCCGTTGGTGTTCCTGCGAAAGTGGTCAAGATCCTGTAGTCTTTCTTTGAGTTTCCTGCTTTGAAATTGTATACTTTCCCGAAAAATCAACTCTTTTCTTTTTAGAGCCGATATACCTGATATAGTCTACCAACATTTTGAAGATTTGCTGAATAGATGAACCTGTCGATCCAAAATAATCTGGCGGCAATGAATGCCGACCGGATGTACAACATTACCACCGAGAAAAAAAGAAAATCCACGGAGAAACTTTCTTCCGGATACCGGATCAATCGTGCGGCAGATGATGCGGCAGGGCTTGCGATCTCCGAAAAAATGCGCAGACAGATACGCGGGCTTAACCGCGCGGCCGCCAATATTCAAGATGGCATTTCATATTGCCAGGTTGCGGACGGTGCTTTGAACGAAGTGCACGATATTCTGAACCGCATGACCACCCTCGCCGTACAATCAGCCAACGGAACAAATACCGATTCGGACCGGTCCTTTCTGGATCAGGAAGTACAGCAGCTGAAAAAAGAATGCAGCAGGATTTTTAAAGAAACGTCTTTTAACGAGCGTCTGATCTGGGACAGCCCGAATGACCTGGAGATCATAGGCTGGGAACAAAAACGCGCGGTAGAAGGCGTTTCCACCTACAGCGGTTTTGATGTGACCGCAGAAAACTACGATAAGATCCCGGCTTCTCAGATCCGTGTGTCTGCCGATGCGACGAACGGTATCAAACTCAGCTGGAAAGATTATAATAATGATACACATGAAACACTGCCCATTTCCTGGGAAGAACTGAAGGAAAAGAATTACAGATTCCAAATGGGAGATTACCTCGGCGGAGCGTCCGGACCGAATGCAGATCTGTACGGAAGTAACGGAAATCCTCTGTATAACATGACGGTTGCTTTTTCTCCCAGAGAGGAAGCTACCGTAGATGAGATGGTTACTGCCGTAAACGGCAAAAATATTCCTACGAGTGCAGGCATTTCCGTTACCACAAGCTGGGAAGGAAGCAGTTCTTCTTTCTCCTCCTCCGCCGGTATGAATTATGCTGCGGCTTATGCCTCGCAGAAAAATGATCCGTCCGACGGCACTCACTTTGACGGCAGCGACGATCTTTTTATCGAACCCGTAAAGACCGGTAACACAAATCTGAGCACCTATGCACAGAGTACTACGGTTGAGGCAGCTAAGAATGACTCCACCGGCTGGGTCTTTGAGTTTAATATGAAGGGCATCGGTCCCGTACAGGCAAGATGCACCTCGATCACCTATTCTTCCAATGATCTGGATGAGGAAGATGAAGGCAGATGGTGGCAATGGAGACGTCCCGTTAACGGAACACCTTACAAGAGCACCATCAGCCGCACCACCTCAGCAAATCTGAAAGGGATCATGGACACGCTCACGGGAGATCACGGCCTTCTGAGAAAAGGTTTGGGTGATGGAAAATCCGGAATGAATGATGGAGTCGGTACGATCACGATGAGTTTTGCCATGACCTCCTCCACCCCTTATTCCTATGCGGGGACTTCATCCAATAATGTCGGAAGCATCACCATGAGTTTTAACGTGACTCAGGCAGATACACAGGAAAGCATACTTCAGAAAATCAATGATACCCTGAACGGAAACACGGTACTGGATATCTCCAAGAATTCCGCAGGCAGTGACGGTGCATCGATCAATTCCCTGACCCCCGGTTCCAATACGACCAATGTCCCGATCTACGGCGGCGTATGCAAGATCCGGATCCAGTCCGGAGTCGAAGCGGATCATAAGATCGATATCGTCTATGATACACTCGGATTGATCCAACTCGGACTCTCGGATACAAAGGTCACCACGGTGACACATGCCAGCCACGCCATCGAAGAGATCAAAGATGCCCAGAATATCATCAACGAGCAGAGGTCCGTTTTCGGCGCATATCAGAACCGCCTGGAACATGCTTACGATATCAATAAAAATGCGGAAGAAAACACGCAGTATGCGGAGTCGCAGATCCGGGATACCGATATGATGTCGGAAATGGTTGAATATTCTAATCACAGTGTGCTTGAACAAGCCGGTTCCACCATGCTGGCCCAGGCCAATCAGTCCAGACAGGGACTTTTACAGCTTCTGCAGTAACTCTTTTCTTCTTTGACTTTTTTCTCAAAAGGAAGTATCTTTATTCATATACAGATCCAAGGGAGGAATTGAATATGAAAAAAATGAAACTGTTGGCGATCCTGGCAGCCGGCGGCATACTTCTCTCCGCTTGCGGAAAAGAAGAACCGCAGCCGGCACCGGAAACCGTTGAAATCGAAACTACTGCTCCCGAGACAGAATCCGGTACAGGGTCCGCTCAGGAAAGTGAACCGGAGGAGCCCGTGGAAGAAGAGCCCGAGGAGCCGCCTCTTTATACCTATGACGGAGAGTACCTGCTCTTCGGTAATTATGAACAGGACGGAAATACCGGAAACGGACCCGAGCCGATCGAATGGATAGTGCTGGATCAAAATGAAAACGGAACTCTGTTGCTCAGCCGGTATATTCTGGCCGCCCAGCCTTTCAATACAGAAGAAAAAGAGATCAGCTGGGAGGACAGCTCGCTTCGTGCCTGGATGAACAACGATTTCTTACAGGAAGCTTTCACGGAAGAAGAGCAGGCACTGATCCGCGACACCACTCTGGAAAATCCGGACAATTCTTTTTACAATCAGGGCTTCGGCGGAAATGATACCGTCGATAAAGTTTTCTGTCTCAGCGTAGATGATATCGAGAAATATTTTGAGTACAATTATTGGGATGAAGCAAACTGTATCGGACATTCCCAGCAGCTGATGGCTCTTCCGACTCCTTATGCAGAGGAGAATGGAGTCAGGCCCAAGCTCATTACATCCGGAGATTTTCACACGATTTATGAAAGAGATGGATATACCGATGAGATCGTAGGTATGGAAACCTGCTACTGGTGGCTGCGCACGGTGGGCAGCACTTCCGGATTTTACTGTGTAGCAGATTACGGCGGGTATGCCGGACCAAATCATTTTTACCGGGTTTCTTATGATGATTTCGGTGTCCGCCCGGCAATGTATGTAGATGTAGATATTGATCTTTGATGAACGGAGACGGTGTTTTCCGTGAAACGATAACACGTAATATTGTTACATATTCATCCTGTTTCACAAGCTACCACATGATAATGTTTCACATGAAACAATGAATCACAAGATTTTGTTAAGAAGTATTGTAATTTAAAAATGTTTCACATGAAACAATTTTAAAACCCGGTCATTAATCAAAATGACCGGGTTTTGATTTTCATTTGATCCGATTTTACCTTGGTATGACAGAGTTTTATAAATCCACTCCGAGGTACTCCTCACATATACTTTCCACACATTCATAAAATCCGGTCCCGTCATTTTCACTGCCGTATAATACGTCGCACCATACACCGTCGGTATCATAGATTCTGACGGAATACCAGCATTCGTTCCAGGGCCGTTCACTTTCGGTTCCTGCACCGATAAATCCTTTGATAACAAAGGATAATCTGTCTCTGTCATCTTCCGTCAGATCAGCAGTGATCACCTGATCTCCGTCACTATAATTTCTGCTGCCTCCACCATAGCAGATGATCATATGCTTATAGTCAATCGCCAACAGGTTTTGGATCCGCACTTCACCAGAAGGGGAGGGAGACAGAGTGATAAAGATGTACTCCGGATCACCAAGGTCCTCCGGATCAGACCAGGCTAAAGAGCGACGATTCAGGGATTCCTCTGAAAATCCGTATACTTTTCCCTCTTCATAATCCGCCTGCACATGAGAACCGCAATTCAAACTCATGGCAAATACTTCTTCTTCCTGCAACTCATAGGTATCAATATATTTTTCGATATAATCATCCGGAATATCGGTATCTTCCATCTCATAGACATATTTAAATCTCTCTACCGAGATCAGATCCCCATCAAACGAACCATTATAACACATAAAATGCAGCTCGTTTTTCGGGTCCGGTTCTCCTGCGGATCCGTCTTCGGAAGGCAAATAGATCCACATTTCATCGTTATAGATATTGGCCCTCATAGTAATATTTTCATCCGGATTTACCAGCAGATACTCTCCGTCATTCGAAGCTTCGACGAGACCTGAATATCCCAGATCGGCAGATATATGAAGAATAAAGTATTCCCCCGTCGCAGATTCAAATCTCGGCACATCATTATAACGGCAATCATCATCCACACTATGATGCACTCCGTTGATCGTCCATTGATCAGCAACCCAGGTGGCCGTGATATCAGCCCGGGTGAGAGGTTCCGATATGTTGTAATCTCCTTCGGTCCCGGAACTGCCTTCTATATTATTTTGTGTTTGTGAGACTACGTTATGGTCATCCGATACCGTATCATTTTTCCCGCATCCGGCGATCAGCGATAATAGTATTACTGAAGATACCAGTCCCTTCATCTTTTTCATAATCCCCTCCCATAATATGCCATACTTTCTCAATCTCACATTTTTTCTGTATATATTTTATTTAACAATAACCTGGACGATAATTCAAGCAGAACATTTTAGTATACCGAGATAAATTCGATCACTATAACAGACACATTTGATCCTGTAAAAATTTTTAGAATTACCATATCTTGAAATTAAAAAACCCGGTCATTTTGTTTGATGACCGGGTTTTGATTTACTTTTGATCTACTCTTCTTTCCGGTTTTCCAGATCCGTTTCTTCGATCAGCTGGTGTAACTGTTCATGCATCTGTTCTCTTCTTTTTTTCTTTGATCCGATCAATACGATACCGATCATTACGAGTGCTGCGATCAGAAATACCAGCTTCAGGATATTAAATGCTACAAATACGCCACTTGCCAAATTTTTTACCTTCTTCCCGTATTCTTCAGCGTAACGACCACTTTACGGTACGGCTCTTCTCCTTCGGAGTGAGTCGTTACATAACGGTCATTCTGTAACGCAGAGTGGATGATCCGTCTCTCATACGGATTCATCGGCTCGAGAGCCAGAGATCTGCGCGTACGCTTTACTTTAAATGCGATGTTCTTTGCCAGCTTCTCGAGAGTATCCTTTCTGCGGGAGCGGTAGTTCTCGGTATCCACCTTGATCCGGACATATTCTTCCGTACCTTTATTAACTACGAGGGATACAAGATACTGAAGGGAATCCAGAGTCTGTCCGCGCTTTCCGATCAGCAGACCCATCTCTTCACCGGAAAGATCGATGTTGAGAGTATTGTCCTCGCCAAAGCTGCAATCATATTTTGCTTCGAGTTTCATTGCTGCGAATACATCCTTTAAGAATGCTTCCGCTCTTTCGATCAGTTCTTTCTTCTCTTCCTCCGGAATCTCACGAAGCGGCTTTGCCGGTTTCTCCTCATGCTCCTCTACAGGACCGGATGCATATTCATAATCGTTCTGGTCGAATCTCTTCGGATCTCTTCTCTTTCCGTCACGGCCGCGTCCGCCTCTGCGATCGGAGCGCTCTCTTCTCTCACCGCCGAAATCATCATTTCCTTCTGCTGCATTCTTCTCACGGATCGCAGCAGCACGCTCTGCATTTTCCTTCTTCTGGGCTTCTTTTGCAGCAGCCTTCTCTGCAGCAGCTTTTTCTGCCTTTTCTTTTTCCTCTGCCTTTTTCGCAGCAGTCTCTTCTGCCTGCTTCTTCTCAAGCTCCTCGAAAGACTCCTCTTTTATCCTTGCCTTGATCACCGCCGGCTTGACACCGAGTCCGATAAATCCCGAAGAACCTTCGTTGACAACCTCATAATCCAGACGATCACTCGTTACCGAAAAAGTCATGCATGCATCGGTGATGCAATCGCTGACTGTTTTTGCAGAAAACTCTCTGTACTCTGCCATTTTTTTTCTCCTCCTTAATATAGTAAGCTTAGTTTTTATTGTTCTTTTCGTTATAGTGTCTTACCATTGCGGCTTTGGAAGCGAGGCTTCCCGGTTTCTCCGCGTTCTTATTATAATACTCCGTAGAATCTTTGATACCCTGTACGAGTTTTGCTTTTTCCTCCGCAGTCTTTTCTTTCTTCTCTACATTTCTCGTGGAGATCGTTGCATTGGAATTGATCTGCTGGGGAGGAAGACCGGCTTTCCGCCGTTTTTCATTATTCTTCTCCACATTCTTTTTGATCATCTCATCAATATCGATACGATCAAGATGTTTGTTAACGCAGATCTGGATGACACAGCGGACGACCGCACCTGCGATCCAGTAAAGTCCCATACCGATGGGGAAGAGGAAACAGAAGTATGCCGACATCAGGGGCATGATCGTGTTCATCATCTTCATCGACTGCGCCATGCTGCTTCCGACATCCGCATTGTTGTTATTCTGCGGCTGCGGCATCAGTTTGGTATTGATCCACTGCGTCAGCGCAGCAAGGATCGGGATCAGGATGACACCGGCGATCATCAGGTAGTTGTGATCTCCGGCCATCTGCGTCTGTACGATAAACTTCGGCGAGTTCGCAATATTCAGACCGAGAAAATTATTGAATCTTTCCAGCTGGTCAAGCGTACCCGTATGATCCGAATTCGAAACCAGATTTGCAAGATCCGGATAACGCTGTGTCAGGCGGGTCCAGTCCTCGGTATTCGAACGGTAGAGAATATCGATCAGAGTATTTCTCGTCGTCTCGGATACTTTTCCGAACTGATCGCTGGTCACCTGTTTTGCATAGTAGGAATAGCTGGAAAACTTACTCAGAAAATCTGTAAAGCCCGGTGCTGCAGCTTTTTTCTCCAGCTCCGGCACAAGTAAATCGAACGCCTGTTTGATTCTTCCGACATATGCCGGCATATTGTAGATAACACGGTAAAGAGCAAAAAGGATCGGCATCTGGATCAAAAGCTGGATACAGCTGCCGGAGGGATTCACGCCGTACTTTGCGTAGACGTTCTGCATCTCCTGGTTCATCCGCGCCATGGATTCCTGATCTTTTTTGTCTTTGTATTTTGCCTGGATCGCCTGGATCTCAGGATTCATTTTATTGGAAAGTTTAGAGAATTTCTGCTGCTTTACGGTCAGAGGGATCATCAGGACATAGATGATGATCGTAAGCAGGATAATGGCGATACCGACGTTGGGATATTCCATGAAAAGACCGAGAAACCAAAAGATCCCTTCCAGGATTTTTCCCAAGATCAGAGCAAAAGGACGAAGTATCACATTCGTACTCTGCGTCAATAACAGATAATTCAATTTTACCTCCTTTGCCGGGTAAAACTACTCAGCCCGGCGGTATCTGATACGGGGTAATTTTTCGGGGACAGGATCAAAGCCCCCTCTTGAGAAAGGATTGCATCTTAATATACGATAAAATGCCATACTGCCGCCGATCAGCGCGCCGTAGCGCCTGACAGCTTCCAGCCCGTAAGTCGAACAACTCGGATAGTACGGGCACTTGGTACGCTTCATTGGAGAAATATACTTCCGGTACAACTCTATTCCAAAGATGAAGAATCTTTTCATATTATCCCGTGTAATTTTGCAAGATGCAGGAGTGCACTTTCCGCCTCTCTGTACCGCATGCCTGCCGCATCGGATCTTGCAACCACAACAATGTCCAGACCACTACTGAACTTTTCTTCATTCAGCCGGTAACTCTCCCTAACCAGTCTTGCGATCCTGTGCCGGATCACGCTGTTACCGACCTTCTTACTTGCCGAGATTCCCAGGCGGTTACGACCCAAGTCGTTCTTCAAAACATACATCACAAAAAGCTTATTCGCGCGGGATCTCCCTGCGCGATAAGTACGCCTGAATTCATCGTTCTTCTTTAGTGATTCCATACACATGAGAAGAAAAGGTCACATTGACTGTGACCTTTTATGCTGATAATACTTTTCTGCCTTTTCTGCGTCTTGCCGCAAGTACCTTTCTGCCACCCGGCGTACTCATTCTTGCGCGGAATCCATGTACTTTGGATCTCGATCTCTTCTTCGGCTGAAATGTCATCTTCATTTGGTGTCACCTCGCTTTCCGTATTTAATTTTATTGTCCCTTAATTACGAACAAGCACCATTATAATCAGTATTTCCGATGCCGTCAAGCATAAAAAAATATAAAAATTTAATCAAATTTTTATATTTCTACATGTAGTGGAGTTATAAAAAGTCTATCCACAAAATGTTGAAACAAACATATTTTCGAATAAACAATAAAAACTTAACATAAAGATTTCCACGAAATGTTGATAAACTGTGCATAAATCTGATTTTCCTTTGTGATAAGTACAAAAATTGTTGAAAAATAAAGGTTTTCCGTTCTGTTTTTAATTATGCACAAACTTCATGATAACAGAAAGACGATTCACGATATGTAAACTCTCTGTCCACAGGAAAAAAAAGTTTTCAACAACTTTTCCCCGTTTGCCTTTTTCCGGATGTTGTTGTAAGATAGGGCAGGAAAAAAACAGCTTGTGAGGAAGAAATGAACATCATCAAAGAACACTGGGAAGAGATCAAAGAAAACATCCGTCATGAATATGAAGTCACGGAGATCGCATATAATATCTGGTTAAAACCCTTAGAATACGGTGATTGCAAGGATCACACCATCACCGTCCTCATCCCCGGACAGAATCCGGAGATGGTCAGTTATATCCGCAAAAACTATTGCAAATACTTTCAGTCCACTCTTTCCGATCTTATGAACGGTGAGCAGTATTCCTTTGAATTTGTGCTGAAAAATGAGGAAACGGAATCCGCAAACGATCACTCTTCCAGAGAAGGATCCGATGAAAAAAAACCGGTTTCTTCCTATGATAATGCAAATAACTCGAATTTGAACAAAAAGTACCGTTTTGAGAACTTTGTCATGGGTCCGAACAACCAACTGGCCCTCTCCGCCGCCCTTCATGTAGCGGAACAGCCCGGTGTGGATTTTAACCCTCTCTGGATCTACGGAGGCTCCGGACTCGGAAAAACCCATCTGATGACGGCAATCGGTCATTATATTGTGGAACACACGGATCTGCGTGTCCTTTATGTCACATCCGAAGAGTTTACAAACGAACTGGTCAATTCGATCCGAAACGGAAATGCGGCAACAATGTCGGATCTTCGCGACAAATACCGCAGCATCGACGTGCTCCTGATCGACGATATCCAGTTTGTCATCGGAAAGACCCAGACACAGGAAGAGTTTTTCCACACCTTCAATACCTTAAGGGACAACGGAAAAGCCGTGATCATCACCTCCGATAAACATCCGAGCCACATGAAGGACCTGGATGAGCGTTTCCGTACACGCTTTAACAGCGGCCTCGTCGCCGATATTCAGCCCCCCGTCTATGAGACCAGGGTAGCGATCCTCCAGAAATACGCGGAAAACTTTGATTATAAAGTACCGAAGGAGATCATCGATTTCATCGCGGGCAGCATCAAATCCAATGTCCGTGAGCTGGAAGGCGCATATAACAAGGTCTATGCGGAAGGCTCCCTGAAAAATAACGTGGAACAGGCTCTTACCCTGGATGATGCAAAAAACATCCTGAAAGAGTATATTTCCATGGAAAACCCGACCATGGTCACACCCCAGCTGATCCTGGAAGCGATCTCTGATTATTTCCACATTGATCCGGAGGACATCATCTCCAAAAAGCGCAATGCCGAGATCGTACTTCCCCGTCAGATCTTTATGTACCTGTGCCGTCAGATGACGGATATCACCCTCCAGGGAATCGCCGGATTACTTTATAAAAAGGACCATTCCACGATTGTCCACGGTATCAACAAGATCACGGATGAGATCAGTGTGAACAATGAGTTAAAAGAGAGTATCGAGGCGATCAAGAACAAGATCATGTCCGCATAAGCAACAGATCCGCCAACAAAAAATCGTTCTTTATTCACAACTTTTTCTTTCCATTTTCGCCGATTTCTAGTATAATAATATAGGTTTTGCACATTTAAACCACTACTACTATTAATATGAATATTTAATTATATATTATTGTGCCGACGCCCCGAAAAGACCGTTGGGGATAAGTCTGACAATCACTTAAACCGAAGGGAAGAAAGACTCATGAAGATCACTTGTTCGAAACAGAAATTATCGGAAGGCATCAATATCGTATCTAAGATCGTACCTACCAATACCACCATGCAGCTGCTTCAGTGTATCCTGATCCGGGCAGAGAACGGTGAGATCCGTTTCACCGCAAATGACATGGAGATCGGAATCGAGACCGTGATCGAAGGAACGATCGAAACTGCCGGTATGGTAGCTGTAGATGCAAAGAAGTTTTCCGAGCTGATCCGTATTCTTCCCGATGATGATATCACGATTGAAACAGACCGGGATTTTATCCTCAATTTCAGCTGTGCAAGTTTCAGATCCAATCCGACACTGGTCGGTGTCAACGGAGATGACTACACCTTCCTTCCGGATCCGGACAGGATCGAGGAAGTAGCAGTTTCCATGTACGGGTTTAAAGATGTGATATCAAAGATCATGTTCTCCGTCGGAAGCGGTGATATCAACAAAACCCTTTCCGGTGCGAATGTCGTGATCAAAGGAGATCAGCTCCGCATGAAGACGCTGGATGGACATCGTGTTTCCATCCGCAACATGAAACTGAAGGAATCCTATTCCGATGTGGATGTGATCATTCCCGCAAAAACGCTGAATGAGATCAACCGTATCCTTCCGGCGGAAACGGAAAAAGATATCCGCATCTCTTTCTGCGAATCGCATGCGATTTTTGAGTTTGAAAAAACCGTTGTCGTTTCTTCCCTGATCGACGGACAGTTTATCGATGTAGAGCGTATGATCACCAAGGACTACGATACCAAAGTAAAGATCAACCGGAAGAGGCTGATGGACTGTATCGTCCGTTCCATGTTCTACTCCAAAGAGGGAAATAAGAAACCGATCGTCATCAATATCTCCGATAATGAACTGGAGCTGACGATCCGTTCGTCCGACGGTGGATTGGAAGAGGTCATCGAAATCGAAAAAGAAGGAAAAGATATCCGGATCGGATTTAATCCGAGATTCGTATTTGAAGCACTCCGCGTGATCGAAGATGAAGATGTGGAACTTTACTTCGTGAATTCCCGTTCTCCTCTTTACATCCGCGATGAGGCAGAAAACTACATCTACATGATCCTTCCGATCAATCTGAATGAGTGATGCAGACGATAACGATCAGAGATGAATTCATAAAGCTCGGTCAGGCCATGAAACTTGCGAATTTGGTCGGCGAAGGTTCCGAAGCAAAGCAGCTGATCCAGGACGGTGAAGTGTCCGTCAACGGTGAGGTCTGTTACCAGCGCGGAAAAAAAATCTGTCCCGGAGATACTTTTTCATTTCGCGGTAAGGAGATCAGGGTAGAAGCAAAATGATCATCAAATCTCTGGAGCTGCAGAACTACCGGAATTATAAAGAGCTGCACATTGATTTTAATAACGGTGTCAATATCCTGTACGGTGAAAATGCGCAGGGAAAAACGAATATCCTCGAAGCGATCAATGTATCCGCGACGACGGAATCCCATAAAGGGAGCAAAGACCGGGATATCGTAAACTTTGATTCCGAAGAAGCGCATATCAAAACGATCCTGGATAAGGATGGTCTCGAACGCCGTGTGGATATGCATCTTCGAAAAGGAAAATCAAAAGGCATCGCGGTAGATAAGGTACGTCTGAAAAAATCCGTCGAACTGCTGGGATTGTTAAATGTTGTATTTTTCTCGCCGGAAGATTTAAGCATTATCAAAAACTCTCCGGCAGAACGCAGAAAGTTTGCGGATACGGAGCTTTGCCAGCTGGACAAGATCTACCTTTACAACCTGAATAATTATAACAAGATCATCAATCAGAGAAATAAACTGTTAAAGGATATCGCCTTTAACCAGGATTTCAGAGAGATGCTGAAGATCTATGACACACAGCTGATCTCATACGGGATCAAGATCATAGAACGCAGGAGAGTATTTGCCGATCAGCTGAATGCGATTATCCGGGACATTCATGAGGATCTGTCCGGAAAAAGAGAAGAGCTGAAAGTGGAATATGCTCCGAATGTAACGGAAGAAGAGTTTGAAAGTAAGTTAAAAAGTACCGTTGAGAAGGACATCCGTTTAAAGATGACCGGCATCGGGCCTCATCGTGACGATTTCGTTTTCTTTTCCAACGGGATCGATGTGCGGGTATTCGGTTCCCAGGGTCAGCAGCGCACAGTCGCTTTATCCCTGAAACTGTCCGAGATCGAAATGGTAAAACAGATCGCAAAGGACAATCCGGTATTGCTACTGGATGATGTACTTTCAGAGCTGGACAGGAACCGTCAGGATCATCTGTTAAACAGGATCGGAAATATCCAGACGATCATCACCTGTACCGGACTCGATGATTTCGTCGGACACAGATTTGCATACGATAAAGTATTCCGGGTTTCGGACGGAACGGTTACGAGCGAGAACTAAACCGAAGGAGACAGCAGAATGAACGAGAACGAAGAATTAAAAAATCAGGAAGAGATCGACGAAGAAGGAAGAAAGGTTCTGGAAAATCTTTCCGAGATCGAAAGTGAGCATGTCGATGCGGAATACGGTGCCGATCAGATCCAGATCTTAGAGGGACTGGAAGCCGTAAGAAAACGTCCCGGTATGTATATCGGTACGACTTCTTTACGTGGTCTTCACCATCTTGTTTACGAGATTGTTGATAATTCCGTCGATGAGGCGCTTGCCGGATATTGTAATGCGATCGAGGTGCATATCAATCCGGGCAACTCCATCACGGTCATTGATAACGGACGCGGTATCCCTGTCGGGATCAATCATAAAGCGGGACTTCCCGCGGTCGAGGTAGTATTTACGATCCTGCATGCCGGCGGTAAGTTCGGCGGCGGTGGATACAAAGTTTCCGGTGGTCTGCACGGTGTCGGCGCTTCTGTCGTAAACGCGCTTTCCACCTGGCTGGAGGTTGATATCTATCATGAAGGACAGATCTATAACCAGCGCTATGAGCGGGGCAATGTCTGTTATCCCCTGAAGGTCATCGGTAACTGCGATGAGAAAAAATCCGGTACCAAAGTTACATTCCAGCCGGATCCGCAGATCTTCGAAGATACGGTATTCGAATTCGATACCCTGAAAAACCGTCTCCGTGAGATGGCTTTCCTTACCAAAGGATTAAAGATCGAACTTTTTGATGACCGCGAGGATGCGGAAGGGAACAAGATCAACAAAAAACTGACCTTCCACTACGAGGGCGGTATCCGGGAATTCGTTTCCTACCTGAACGAGAATAAGACGCCGTTATATGACAAAGTCATGTACTTCGAAGGAAAGCGTGACAATGTCTATGTCGAAGTTTCGATGCAGCATAACGACGGCTTTAACGAGATGATCTATGGCTTTGTCAATAACATCAATACACCGGAAGGCGGTACTCATGTCGAAGGTTTCAAAGCTGCGATCACAAAGACGTTTAATGATTACGGACGCAAGAACAAGATCTTAAAAGACAATGAGCCGAACTTAAGCGGTGACGATATCCGTGAAGGATTGACGGCGATCATTTCGATCAAGATCGAGGATCCGCAGTTTGAAGGACAGACAAAACAGAAGCTCGGTAACTCGAATGCGAAAGGTGCCGTATCCGGAATCGTCAGCGAACAGCTGACCTACTTCCTGGAGCAGAATCCGCAGATCGCAAAATCGATCGTGGAGAAATCCGTACTTGCACAGCGTGCGAGAGAGGCGGCAAGAAAAGCACGTGACCTTACCAGAAGAAAGACTGCATTGGAAGGATCTTCCCTTCCGGGTAAGCTTGCCGACTGTTCCGATAAAGATCCGAAAAACTGTGAGATCTATATCGTCGAGGGAGATTCCGCAGGCGGCTCCGCAAAGTCTGCGAGAAGCCGTGCAACACAAGCGATCCTTCCTCTTCGCGGTAAGATCTTAAATGTCGAGAAAGCAAGACTTGATAAGATCTATGCGAATGCGGAGATCAAATCGATGATCACGGCATTCGGTACCGGTATCCATGAAGACTTTGATATCAGCAAGCTCCGTTATCACAAGATCATCATCATGACCGATGCCGATGTGGACGGTGCGCATATTTCCACACTGATGCTCACCTTCCTCTATCGTTTCATGCCGGAGCTGATCCGTCAGGGACATGTGTATCTGGCACAGCCGCCTCTGTATAAGCTGGAGAAAAATAAAAAGATCTGGTATGCGTATTCCGATGAGGAGCTTGGTCAGATCATTTCCGAAGTCGGTCGTGATCAGAATAACAAGATCCAGCGATACAAAGGTCTTGGTGAGATGGATGCCGAGCAGCTCTGGGAAACGACGATGGATCCGGAGCGCCGTATCCTGCTTCGTGTAAACATGAACGAAGATGCGGAGTCCGAGCTCGATATGACCTTCACGACTCTGATGGGTGACAAGGTCGAGCCGCGCCGCGAGTTCATCGAAGCGAATGCAAAATATGTTCAGAACTTAGATATTTAAAAGGAGATCCGGATGCAGGAAAAGATGAAAAAAGTCGGAAGACTCATGAGCATCTATATGGGCATTACTCTGAGCTTGTGTTTATCTCTTGTAAATAATCTGACTTCCAAAGGAGGCTTTATGCCACTGCTTTTCCTGATCACCTTTGTCGTCAGTCTGTTGATCAGCCTGCTGATCGGCTTTATCGTTCCGATGGGACTGATCTCCCGCGGGATCCATGAGAAGATCCATGGGATCGGAGGAGTACTGGTCGATGCATTTGTATCCGACCTGATCTACACTCCGGTCATCACTCTGGCGATGGTGGCACTGGTAAGAAAAGTGGTGCCTGTGCTGGCAGGTAAAAGCGGCGGTCCGGAAGCAGCGGCTTCTGCGGCAGCATCTTTCCCTCCGTTTGCGGTGATGTTCTTCGGATCCTTTGTGATCTGCATGATCATCGGATTTGTACTGGTTCTGATCTTTCAGCCGGTCTTTATGAAGCTGGCGATGAAACAGTGCGGGATAGAAGGTATGCCGGGTGGTCCCAAGGGACCCGGCGGTCCGAAACCTCCGCAGGAATAAAAAGTATAACATCAAGAAAGATTAAAATATAAGAGGTCCTGAAAATGAGCGAAACAAACGAGAATACCAAGATCGACCGGATCAATGAAGTAGACCTGAAACATACGATGGAGAAATCCTACATCGATTACGCGATGAGCGTTATCGCCGCGCGTGCTCTTCCGGATGTCCGCGACGGATTAAAGCCGGTACAGCGTCGTATCCTTTTCTCCATGACGGAGCTTCATAACGAACCGGATAAGCCGCATCGTAAGTGCGCCCGTATCGTCGGTGATACGATGGGTAAATACCATCCGCACGGTGACAGCTCGATCTACGGTGCACTTGTTAATATGGCGCAGGACTGGAACATGCGCTATCCTCTGGTTGACGGTCACGGAAACTTCGGATCCATGGACGGTGACGGTGCCGCTGCAATGCGATACACCGAGGCGCGTCTGTCCTGGATGGCGATGGAGCTGCTCGAAGATATCAATAAAGAGACGGTTGATTTCATTCCGAACTTTGATGAAACGGAAGAAGAGCCGACTGTTCTGCCGAGCCGTTTCCCGAATCTTCTGGTTAACGGTACGACAGGTATCGCCGTCGGTATGGCGACCAATATCCCGCCGCACAATCTTCGTGAAGTTACGAACGCTGTCGTAAAGATCATTGATAACCGCGTAAACGAAGACAGGGATA
>Ga0247610_10002241_pt1 | contig 22633 bp, 9 predicted proteins | sample 174DNAGHGhighgp2_FD_193483 | JGI IMG/M metagenome (GOLD analysis project Ga0247610, IMG submission 193483) | Sheep rumen microbial communities from Palmerston North, Manawatu-Wanganui, New Zealand - 1742 DNA GHGhigh gp2 | ecosystem: Host-associated > Mammals > Digestive system > Stomach > Rumen ...
AATCAACAACAAGATTAAGGTGATGAAGCGTGAGGCTTATGGCTTCACCGACGACCGCTATTTCGAACTCCGGCTGCTGGCCCTGCATGATGCCGGTATCACGTCATTCCTGTGAAGACCCATAATTAATAACAATATGAGAACGAAGAAATTATTATTCATCCTCGCCCTGCTCTGCGCCATGGTGCAGACGTCGTGGGCACAAAACTTTAACGTATGGGACGGCGTGTCCGAAGAGCCACCAAGGATTTTCATTAACAGTGAGACTGTTAAGAATGTCTTTATCGATAACGCAGCTCAGTTGGTCTATCTCCGTAACCATTGGACTGACGTGGCGGGCGGTTATTATCATGGGGAAGAACCTGATGTGCATTATACAGATGTAGATTATGATGAATGTAACATCTACTTGGATGCCGACCTCGACATGAGCGCTGCGAATTGGGAGCCTCTGCCTGCGCCTGGCCATAAGTTCGACGGTCGGGGCCACACCATCCGCATCAAGATTGATGGGGCTACCGCCGACAACCAGGGGTTGTTTAAGGAAATAGCCTCTGGTGGCGAATTGACTAACCTTCATGTGACTGGTAATATTCATTGCGCCAACTCCTGTCTGGTGGGCGGCATCTGCGGTGAAAACAATGGTACCATCCGCAACTGCTGGGTGAGTGCCGATGTCCGCTCTGACTGGAGTGGCTCGGGCTATGCCAAGGTGGGCGGCATTGCCGGACAGAATGACGGTTTGATAGAGTTCTGCTGCATGACAGGAAATGTGACCAACTATGACGACAACGTAGGTGGACTGGTGGGCGACAACAGCGGCGACATCGTCAGACACTGTACCTTCTATGGCACCTTGAACATAAATTCATCGATGGCGAATGAAAATAAGTATGCGGGCGATTCGGGCACTGAAGAAGACTGCTACGACACCTACTACGACGTTCACTACAACTACGCCAGACGCAGCAGCATGGGCATGTATCAGAATGCCTACAAGTATCCCTACACCGTCAGTTTCAGCCAATCTGGACCTGGCGTAGCGACAATAAACTTGAACAAGGCATACCCCGATCAGACCATCATGGTGAACAATACGATGGGCGTAGTACAGAGTATCACCGTCAAAACAGTTGACGGCGATGATGTTTTTTCTTCAACCTCTTCTGGTAATGCTTACACGATCGCCATGCCGCGGCGCAATGCCGTTGTCACGGTGGTTTACAGGGAGCTACTGCTTCAGGAACATGCCGGCACGGAAGCCGACCCCTATCAGATTGTCAGCAGTGACATGTGGGACGAATTTGTCTATTGGGTCAACAACGGCAACGACTTTAAAGACAAGTTCGTGAAGCTGGCTGGCAATATCACTATTACACGGCCGGCCGGTCTGCGTGAGGACAAGCCCTTCAGCGGCACCTTCCTCGGCAATGGGAAGACCATCACCGCTGCTATTACCGACAATGCCAATTCGGGCGCAGCGCCTTTCCGCTATATCAAGAATGCTACTATCAAGGTCCTGACCGTTGCGGGCACCATCGCCTCCAATCAGGTCCACACGGCGGGCCTCGTGGGCTTTGCCGACGGCACTAATACGATTGAGGGCTGTACCGTCAGCGCTACGCTCAACATCAGCAGCAACTATGCCGGCGGCATCATCGGCCATGGTCTGTCGTCGGCCACCACCATCAAGGACTGTGTCTTTGCAGGTACCATCAATGGCGTGGACGCTGAGCGTGCCAACATCGGCGGCATCTGGGGCTGGGGCGAAAGTGCCTCGCCCACATTGAACAATTGCTTGGAGAATGGTACCTACACCAACATCTCGTCCATGCACCCCATGGGCCTGATGGGCGGCAGCGGCTCCATCACCAACTGCTACACCGTGAACTCACAGATAGGGGAGCCCAGTAGAGTCTGCACCGTCAACGGTGGCAGACTTGTATCAACCACTACTCCCGTCGACGGATTTTATAAACCGCAAACTCTGGTTGATGGTAACAACTACTACGTCATTTATCAACTCGTCGGCGTCGAAGAGTCCTACGGTGCTAATGCATCAACTCCTGCCAACATAACTCCCGCTTTGACTGCCACTGACGGCTCAGGTCTTACCTTTGGCACTGACTTCACCGTCACGCTGAACGGCGAACCTGTCAGTCAGTTGCCCATCAGCATCACTAAGACAGGCAGCTACAGTCTTACTGTCGATGGTATAGGTGGTTGCGTCGGATCGGAGACCGTCAACTTCATCATGCAAGGTGACCTGTATGGCTCAGGCACGGAGGCCGACCCCTATCTGATTAGAAGTACGTTCGAATGGGATAGTTTTGCTAAATTAGTCAAGGAGGGCACTCGCTTCAGTGACCAGTTCGTCAAGCTGGAAAATGATATTACGATCTCCACGATGGTTGGAGAACGTGAGGAATACCCCTTCAGCGGCACCTTCCTTGGCGGCGGCCACACGCTGACAGCCGACATTAGCAACATCAATTCGAAGTACGGAGGTATAGCACCATTCTTCTACATCAAGGATGCCACTATCCAGAATGTCAAGGTGGCAGGCACCATATCCTCCAATAGTTACCATACGGCAGGCCTCGTGGGCTTTGCCGACGGCACAAATACGATAGAGGGCTGTACCGTCAGCGCTACGCTCAACATTAGCAACGACTATGCCGGTGGCATCGTCGGCCATGGCCTAACGTCTGCCACCACCATCAAGGACTGTATCTTTGACGGTACGGTCAATGGCGTGGGTGGCAATCGTGCCAACGTCGGCGGCATCTGGGGATGGAGCAACAGCGGCACGCCGGTGCTACAGAACTGCTTAGAGAAAGGTACCTACACCAATATCTCTTCCATGCACCCCATCGGCTTACAGAAGGCGGCCGGCAGCATCAGCAACAGCTACTATATGACCCCCCAGATAGGCTCTCCCACCAATGCCTGCACCGTCAGCGGTTTTGCTCAGGTCTATACCACCGTTCCCAGCGGCGATTTCTCTTGCCTCCTACATTTGGTCGATGGCAACGACTACTACATGTCGTGTACGTATGGCGGAGTGGAAGAGTCCTACGATCTCAGGACAACGACTGTCAACATCACCCCGACCTTGACGGGCGCCGACGGCACAAAATTCGTCTTTGGCACGGACTTTACAGTTCAGTTTAATGATGCAGACGTGACAACATTACCCATCAGCATCCTAGAGAATGGCACCTACACACTCTCCATCACGGCTAAGGGCAATTGCGCTGGTTCCAAGACTGTCAGCATCCGCGTGGAGGGTGGTCTCCAGGGTAACGGTTCTGCACAGTCGCCCTACATTATTAATAATAATCAGGACTGGGAGGATTTTGCTTTGTCAGTCCGTAACGGCATAGACTTCAAAGGCCAGTATGTGAGACTGGATGCCGACATTAGCGTGACGACGAAGTGTGGCACCGTGTCGGGCAGTAAGCAGGTGAACGCCTTTAGCGGCACCTTCCTCGGCAACAACAAGACCATCACCGCCACGATTACCGACACCGACAACCAGGGCACGGCACTCTTCTGCTACATCAACGGCGCCACTATCAAGGACCTCACCGTGGCAGGTACCATCACTGGCGGTATTCATGCCGCGGCACTCGTGGGCTTTGCCAATGGCTGGGGCAACAGAATTGAGGGCTGCGTGGCGACGGCTAACGTCAGCGGCGGCTCGCACATCGGAGGTCTGTTGGGACACAGTCTCAACAGTACCACCATTGTCAGCGGCTGCGTCTTCAGCGGCATGATGACTGGTGGCAGTACCGCCAAGGGTGCCATCATCGGATGGGGCGACGACGGCGGTACCAATAACGTTATCGATTGCCTCTACCTGATGGCCGGAGGCCAAAATACTGAATGTCTCGACCTTGTGCGGCTGAACGAAGAAACCGTCAGCGTGGAAAACAGCTACAAGACTACCGATAGTGGCTCTTACGGTAAGCCGGTTCGCCGCGTCTTGGCAGGCGAGCACGTTACCATTGATGCTGCGGACGGCGATGGTAGCAGCAGAACCACCTATAGCGGCAGCGGCATCATTGCCTACCTCAAGGGCATCAGCTATGACGGGACCTTCTACTGCGGTGATGGCGATAAGGTGAGCCTGACGCTCTCGAATACGGCCAGCGAACCAGCTTCTGGCTACAGCTACGGCTACGTTGCCAGCGCAGGCAAGCTGATAGGCACGGCCAACCCCTATACGCTCATTATGCCGGATGAAGATGTCACCATCAACATTGAGACCGTCCTCGACGATTGGGCTACCACAAGCAGCGGCGACGCCTTCTTGATATATAATGCTGCACAATTCGACCTGCTCGCCCAGCGCGTCAACAACGGAAATACCTATAGGTACGAGACATTCAAACTGATGAACGACATCACCGTGACGACGATGGTAGGTAACAGCGAGAAGAACTCGTTCTGGGGTACCTTCGATGGCAACGGCCATAAGATAACTGTCACCTATAACACATCAGAAGAGCATACTGCACCATTCCGATTCGTCAATTGTGCTCAGATTAAGAATTTGACTGTTGACGGCACTATTATCACTAACCAGAAATATGCAGGCGGTATTGTAGCTGAGTCGTATGGCTCGTTGAGACTCACCAACTGCCGCAGTTCGGTTATCATCAGCAGCACTGTCAACGGCGAAGGCACCCATGGTGGACTTGTGGCAAAACTTAACGGTTGGTCCAACAACATTAACATCAATGGTTGCGTGTTCGATGGCATCTTAGCCACCACTACCGGGACTACTCTTTGTGGTGGCTTCATCGGATGGGCGGATAACAACAGGCCTGACATCACCAACTCACTCATGAAGCCCGCCAGTGTGTCCTCAGGTATGCTTGCAAACACCTTCACCCGTTGGCATGATGAGTACGAGCCTACCATCACTAACTGCTTCTATGTCACCACAAACAACCTACCCACTGACCAGGGCATAACGGGCAGGACCTATACAACAGCCCAGGCCGGCCTCGGCAGCATAGAAGAGGAATGTGGCATGGTGACAGCATACACTAATGGCATCTTCTGTGATGGCACGTATTACGTGGGTCCGTCCCTTGCCGGCACAGGTACGGAAAAAGACCCGTATCTTATCAGCGATGCCACCGACTGGAATTACTTTGCAGAGTTTGTTAGCCAGGGACACACTTACAGCGATGAGTACGTGCGACTGGTTAATGACATCACCATCACGACGATGGCCGGCAGCAGCGACACCAACTCGTTCTGGGGGCACTTCGACGGCAACGGAAAGACGCTGACCCTCAACTACGGCACTGAGACTGAGCGCATCGACGAGGACTACTGCGCCCCGTTCCGCTATATCAGGTATGCTGACATCCACGACCTCAACGTCGGCGGTACTATCTACACTCAGTCGAAGTTTGCAGCCGGCATCGCGGGCCGTGTCCGGGGCGTGAACAGCATTACGAACTGCCACGTCAGCACGGTCATCGACAGCAGCGTCAATGGCGACGGCACTCATGGCGGACTCGTAGCCCACATTCAGAACGGCACGACCAACATTAGCAATGGTCTCTTCGACGGTAGCATGACGGGCAGCAACACAACCTACTGCGGCGGCATCGTGGGTTACATAGACAGCAACAGCATTGCAGTTTCTGTCACGTTAGATCATTGTATCTTCGCTCCCGCCAGCCTGGCGGTCAATACGGATGGGTGTGCCACCCTCGTGCGTGGCGGCAGCCCCACCATCACCAGCTGCTATTACACCGAGACGATGGGCGACGCGCAGGGCATACAGTTGTACAAGAACGAGAGCGATGTCAGCGGCGACGGCCTCTACATGACGCTCACCGTAGGCACGACCCAGTACTATGCCCGTGTGAATGTGAGCATGGATGAACGTTTCGCAGTAACAGGTGACGTTATCCACCCACAGCCCACGGTGACAATTCCCGATGGCACTGAGATACCGGCCGAGAACTACACACTGACCTACAGCGCCGACGATGACCGTGCAGAAGGCGACTACACTCTGACCATCACCGCCACTGTGTCCGGCGGTTCCCCCGCCGAGTTCTCACCTTACCTCAAGGGCAGCAAGACGCTCGACTACAAGGTCTATGACCCGAACAAACTGGAAGAAGACGGGCAAGGCGGTTATTACGTCCTGATGCCTGATATGGTGGAGGACTGGAATCAGGATAAGGGGGCCGCTGTGAGGACTTATAACCTACCGGCCGGCATCACAACCTTCAAGGTCTACGACCGCGGCGGCAAGGACGGCGACTACAGCAACAAATACTTTGGTAAACTTACGCTGACGGCTCCCGAAGGCTATCGTCTGCGGGTCAGCGGAAGCTGCAAAATAGCAGGCTCGTACGACGGATTTTACGTCTATGACGATGTTCAACTTGCAGTCAGGATGACTGGTAGCGGTGACGGAAGTAGATGTGAAGTTTTGGAGCCGTACGAGAGCGAAGGACGCTCGCTCACCCTTGTCTTCAAAACCGATGATTCGGTGGTGTCTGACGGTCTCGACCTCACGGTGGATCTCATCTCAACAGATATGCCCTGGGGCATCGCAGCCGATGCCAATAGCACTGAGGCCGATGTCACCTGGGAAGGAACTGCCGACAGCTACACCGTGAAGTACCGCAAGGCTGCCACTGAGCAGACCCTCTACTCCGTCAGCTTCGACGAGGACGGTTTGCCCAAGGGCTGGCAGGCTGTTGACAGTGATGGAGATGACCACAACTGGTACTGGTATGCAAATAGTGATGATGCACATAGCGGTGATGGCTGTGTCGCTTCCGACAGTTATGACGAAGACGGCAATAGTGGTGCACTTACCCCCGACAACTGGCTCATCTCGCCCGAACTGTCCCTGTCCGGTACGCTGAAGTTCTGGGTCAGAGCTTTCGATCCTAGCTATACCACTGAGCATTTTGCCATCTATGCCTCTACCACGGGCAGCGCGGTGAGCGACTTTACTGCTGCTCCGCTGATGGAGAAGACGCTTCAAAGCTCTGTTTGGCGTGAATACACCGTTGACCTCAGCAGTTTTGGTGGCACAAAGGGCTATATCGCCATTCGCCACTTCAACTGCACAAATCAGTATTCTCTGCTTATTGATGACTTCAGCATCGTAGAGCCTGCCGATGCCGCCGGAGCATGGCAGACGCTGGCAGCAACCACGGAGAAGCAGGCTACCATCACCGGCCTGGAGCCGAACACGGCGTATGATGTCCAGGTCATCGGCACCAAGGGCGATGACAGCTACGAATCGGCCATCGAGACCTTCAGCACCTTGGAGGCCATCACCCTGGCCAACTCGACCGACAACACCGATGTGATTGCCGGTGCTGCCGGCAAGACCGCCGACGTGACACTCGCAGGTCGCACGCTCTATAAGGATGGCTCATGGAACACGCTGTGCCTGCCCTTCAGCGTGGACAATTTCACCGGCACGCCCTTGGAGGACGCCACGGTGAAGACGCTCGCATCGACCAGCTTCAGCGACGGTACGCTGACGATGAACTTCAGCGACGATCAGACCAGCATAGAGGCAGGCAAGCCGTATATCGTGAAGTGGGACAAGGCCGACGACTACGTGGACGACGACGCTCACAACATCGTCAACCCCGTGTTCAACGGCGTCACCATCAGCAATGCCACAGCCAACGCCGAGACCAGCTATGTAGACTTCGTGGGCACCTACAGCCCCGTCAGCATCTACACCGACGAGAAGACCAACCTCTACCTCGGCGCCGACAACAAGCTATACTATCCCACGGCCACCGACTTTCAGGTGAACGCCTTCCGCGGCTACTTCCAGCTGAAGGGCCTCACCGCCGGGGAGCCTTCCAATTCCAATCAGGCCAGCGTCCGTGCCTTCAAGCTCAACTTCGGGGACGACGAGGCAACGGGAATTATTTCGGTTCACGATTCAGGGTTCATGGTTAATGGTTCCGATATGTGGTACACCCTGGACGGCCACAAGCTACAGGGCAAGCCGACGCAGCGCGGCATCTATATCAACAATGGCAAAAAGGTCGCGATTAAGTGAGAATAAAGCAGAGCTCGCTCATGCTTTATCGAGCATGAGCGAGCTCGAACGAAGTTCAAGGTAATGATTAAATAAATCAAAGTCTACGGACTCAAAGGACTCAAAGGACTGTCCCGAAAGTCCGAAAAGTCCGTAGACAAAAGGAACAATAAATCCATAGAGAACAATGAAAAAGAAGTATATGAAACCCGAGGAGCGCTTCATCGTGCTGCAACATCAGAGCCATCTGCTGCAAGCCAGCGACGAAAAAAATCTACATTCAGTCAGCGGCCCCTTCGACTATGTAGGCAGCGACGAGGACTACGATGGCCCCGTGAGATAACCCCACAGACCACAACCATCCCCCGCACGGCACGGAGCCGGGCGGGGGACGATGTGCGTGCTGATGATGAACTGTCAGGGCGGGCTACTCACATCCTTTCAAAATTGCCGCAAAGCGGCTGTAATACGTTATTAATCTGTGACCTGATTGAGTTCTACGACGTGGAACATCTGCAGTCGATGGACGAAACCATCGACGACCTGCTCATTGTCTGTGCAAAGCCCCGCCTATCTGTATGAATTGATGGAGATTTCCGAATAACCCAAATCACAAAGACTAATCTCCCATCATGCTTATGCCACGACGAGAGAACAATAAATATTGTTAAGCGAGAGCAAATAATGGCCGAATTCCTTGCCTTCGGCGAATTTGGGCGGCGCCCACCACCCTTTAGTTCTTGCCTTTATTGATGATGTAGATGCCAAGGGCAGCAAGACCGCCGGCAAAGGCATATTTCAGATGGAACGTCTCGCCGAGACAGAGGCATGAGGTGACGGCACCTACAATGGGTATCAGTGAGTTGTAGATGGCTACCTTGCCCACAGGATTCATACTGAGCAGTTTGTTATAGAGGGCGAAGCCGATGGCAGAGATGGCGATGAGAGCCACGAGACAGCTGATGCCCAGCAGGTTGACTTGGGGCAGCGTGCCGCCAAGGATCAGCCCGGGGATGATAAGTAGCAGACCTCCGATGCTGAGGCTATAGCCTGTGCCAACGAATACATCCACCCTGCGGCTCAGTCCGCGCGTCATCAGGTTGGAGCAAGCCCCGCAGATGGCGTTGAGGATTATCATGCCGTCGCCCAGCCAGGTGAATCGTCCACTGTCGGCTCCACCAAGGTTCAATGCCAAGATGCCGCTGAACCCAACGGCACACCCCAGAAGTTTTCGCGAGGTGAGCTTGTCGCTCTTGAAACAGGCACAGGCCAGCAGTACCACAAGGAAGGTGCTCAGCGAATTGAGAATGGCGGCTCGCGAGCCTTCGCTATGCGACATACCGACATAGAAGAAGAAATAGTGGAGCGTGGTGTTCATCAGTGCAAAGGCAAGGATAAAACGCCAGTCTATCGGGCGGCTTGTCTTGAACGACCGCCCATTGCTGCGGGCAACGGATAGGACTATCAGTCCTGCCGCCGCAAAGCGGATGCCGGCAAAGAGCATCTTGCTGCCAGTCATGTCGGTTGTGATGCCAAAGGCACTGAAACCCACCTTGATGAGCGGGAATGCCCATCCCCACGCTATGGCGGCTGTCAGGGCAAAGACCACCACCCATGCGGGTCGTTGGAATATGGATACATCAGGTTGTTTCGTCATTTCTCACCTTTCATAATGATATAAATGATGACGGGAGCTCCCATCACCGGCGTGACGGCATTCAACGGTATAATGCCCGACTCGCCCGGCAGGAAACAGATGGCGTTACACAGCAGGGCGATGACGGCACCGCAGAGAATGGTGCCAGGCATCAGAATGCGATGGTCGGCCTGACGGAACAGGAGGTGTGCGATATGGGGTACTGCCAAGCCAATGAACATGATGGGGCCGCAATAGGCGGTGGTGACAGCCGTCAGGAGACCCGTCACGATGATGAGCCAGTTGCGCACACGACGGGTGTTCACGCCTAAGTTTTCGGCATACTGCTCACCAAGAAGCAGCGCATTGAGGGGTTTTACAAGGAGCAACGCACCTGCGAGACCCAGCACACAGAGCGAGGCAAAGAGTGGTATCTGGCTCATCGGCACACCACCAAAGGAACCCATGCCCCACACCATATAGGACTTGACACCCTCGTCGGTAGCAAAGAAATTGAGCAGTGCCACCACGCTATTGGCGATATAGCCAATCATGATGCCCACGATGAGCAGCATCACGTTGTTGCGCACCATGGTAGAAAAGAGGAAGATGAGTCCCATCACCGCCATCGCACCCACAAAGGCGGCAGAAAGGACAGCCATAAAGCCCGATATACTGACGGAGCCGACAGAGAGCGAACCGCCCAGACCGAGCATCACCAACGCCACGCCCACACCGGCACCGCTGTTGATACCGAAGATACTGGGGCCTGCCAATGGGTTCTTGAAGGCTGTCTGGAGCATCAGTCCGCTGACTGCCAGCGAACCACCGCAGAGCATTGCCGTCAAAGCCTGAGGCAGTCGGCTCTCCATGATGATAAACTGCCAGGAGGGACGCACCGCCTCGTGACCCAAGACAATACTCATCACGTCGCGGAGCGGTATAGAAACCGACCCCACGGCCAGGTTGACAGCCAACAGCACGACAACCAGCAAAGCCAACAGGCAATTAATGACAACACCCCGTCTCATTTCTTCAAACCACGAATTACTCGAATCTCACGAATCTTTACAATCCTCCCTTTACCTTTTTATAATAACGCAACGAGGGTAATCCTATGATGTCGGGATGCAGGATTTGCAGGAAATCGCTGAGCAGACGGTCGGGATGGAATGGTGTGTCCTCATAGAACATCGACTGCTCCACATTGCAGCCATAGACCTCATGCTGACGGAAGGCCTTCAACCGACTGTAGCCGTGATACTCCGATAGCAATTCGGCGTAGCTCAAATCATGGTCACTGCTGTAGCGCAGCATCCACACATCAGCCTCACCGCCCTTTTCGAGCACCGTCTCGAAAGGCAGCGAGAGCGAGCCGCCCTGTTCATCGGAGGCCCAGGGATACTGTGCACCGGCATCTAAAAGCATCTGTCCGATAGTGCTGCGACCGCCCGGCATATACCATACGGAACCTGTAATCTTGTCAACAAGGACAGAGCGACCTTTACCGGCCTTTGCTGCCAGCTCCCTTAAAGCCGTATAGCTGCTGTCCACCTCGTGGAAAAGTCTGTCGGCCTGTTCTCCCACGCCAAAGAGCATACCGTAGAAACGCATCCACTCGGCACGGGCCAGCGGCGATGACTCCATATACTCGGCACACTCAATCAGGGGGATGCCTATCTCCTCGGTCTTGCCATAGCCCCCGCTGTTCTCAAACGGCGACAGCATGACGACCTCGGGCTTCACGTCCATGATCTTTTCCACCACAGGGTTCAGGCCGTTGCCGCAGTCCACGATACGTCCGGCATCTATCTGCTGTTGGATATAGGGTACCTTGATATACTTCGCATCGGCCACCCCCACAATCTTACTGCCCAGCCCCAGTTCCGTAAGAAGCGCACAATGAACCGTCGTAAAGACAGCTGCACGCTGGATGGGAATTTCGATGACGGTGCCGTCGGGGAAGTCTGATGGCTGATGTGAGATGTCTGATGTGCGAGGTACGAGGTAATAGCGGTGGAGGCGTTTGCCGGGCTTCCACGGGTTACTGATGTCGGCAACGGTATAGCCGTCGTGCTCTACCAATGTCAACAGACGTGTATACTGCAAAGAAAGGGTGTCGCCCTTCTCCTTCTGACCACCAGACTGATGGCCTCCGCAGGAGAGGAGCGACACCGAGAAAATCAGTATCGAAAAGAATTGTTTCATCAATTACTCTTCGCTTTTGTACAGGATGTTGTCTATGCAGATGTAAGAAGGAATTATTAAGTAACCGTTGGGCTTTTGAGAACCATCAAAACTGAATTTAATCTTTTTTACACCATCGGCCTGAATGGATGCGAGAGTCCAGTTCTTGGCGAATTTAACGGATGGTGCCGTGTTTTTATATGCTAACTCTAATTGTTTAACCTTAATGGTATCATTATTTTCACCCAGGCAAATAACATTACATGCAAACCAATCCTCTCTGGTGAATTTTTCAACACTATTTTCACCATTTTCCATTGACGTAAGAGCATAGGCACTATTGGTGTACCTCAAGCCGGTAACATGAACAGGCTTTTCAAATTCTATGCATTCATAATCGTTGAAAGCATCGTAAACAACCAGAAAGTTCTTGCTGTTATGACCACCGCCAACAACATTGTTGTACTGATCAGGAGTTAGCGTATTCATAGAGAATCCAGTCTCTGTACGACCAGAGATAGCGAAGCCTGACCATGAAGTAACACCACCATCCCAAACAGAGAATGTGCCTGTTACAGTAGCCATTTTCTCCTTATAGGTATATTTTCCCACGCTGTCACCAACCCAGAAATTCTGGGCATTCAATTGTTGGTTCTCAAAAGTAATGGTGTCGTTGCCTGACAGTGGAGATTGAGGATTAGTTTCCTTTCCAAATCTATAGTGAGCCACCGTTGTTTTATTTAACAAGATGTCAGACTTGTCGGTCATAAGCACGCTAATAGAATAAGATCCACCATAGAAATCGGTTGACTTCAGCTGTTGATAGACAGCGTCACAAGCCTGATGAACCTTTACAGAATCTTCAGGATAACCGTAGAAGAAATTTGCTGAACCGTCATAGTTTTGGCCAAGACCTGCGGCAACTGCTTTAGTGAATTCTTTTTCAACAGATGCTGCTGTCGCAAGGAATTGTTGTAAATCAGCATCTTTAATCCTCGTAGTAACCATAAGAGTACTTAATCTGTAGGCGACAACATTCTCGTCATCAGGAGTGGTCGTTGAGGTTTTTTCATCATCGTCACCACAAGCAGTAAACACCATTGGAGTGGCTACAATTGCAAGAGCCATCATCCATTTGAATAAATTCTTTGCCATTTTATTTTGAAATTAATATAAAAGGTTTATTGGGCTGCAAAGTTATGAAATAATTTCGAATAACGTGTAGAAAATACAGAAAAATGCAGGTCTTCGGCTCCAGAAATCTCTGTTGAGGTTTCTCCTATATCCCCACAGGATTGATTCATGGCGTTATAGACCCTCACGAAGTCAATATGCGAAAGGCTGACGGGCTGTCCCGATGCATCTACCGCCCACGCGATATCCAGGCTACATCCCTCGCGGTCGCTGTTGGAATGGTTGTCGGAATAGCCGTAGGCAAAAGCTGCCAGCTTATAGATGCCGTTTTCCAGCGTGGCATTGTCTGGCAGTCGGGCACCGCTGAACGTCAGCGTTCCCTCACCAGTCAGCCACAAGGGGAAATATTCTTGGTGATGGAAACTGTTACGCTCAACCACGCCTGTCTGTCCCTGATTGTCAGTCCAGGGTATCGACTGCATGGGCTGATAGGTATAAGTCAGCCGGTAGTCATGGATTGTCTGCGGGTTGTCGTACTCGCTGCCACGCAGTTCGTACCATTCATCATCAGGTTTTCCGTTGCCGTTGACATCGACACTCACCATCACGATGCCAGGCTCGCTATTGCCGCCATAGGCATTTCCCCAAACGGCGAAGTCGCGTTCACCCGGCACATTCTCTACGGGATGGTCGAAATGGAAGGTGATATAGCCACCATAGCCCCCCAGTGTCACAAGGTGTCCGGCACCATTAGCCAACAGCTGCGTACATTTCCGTGCCATCGTTTCCGGCGTATCGTCGGCTGTAGCCTCAGGCAACGTATTGACGAACTGTCCCGGGGCAGGCACATACTCGTCGACAGCCTGGATATACTGACGCTTTGTCTGTTCTGGATTGTCATCGCTACCTTCTGTTGACACCGCTGTTGCTACAAATGCAGCATGGCCTGGGATATCGCCCGTGCGCACCTTATAATCAAAGGTACCGTCGGCCAAGAAGTGGAGCAACTCACCGCTCGACAAGTAGTTCTTGGCATCCATCACGTAGAAGTCGCGGTTATGGGGATTCACGATGATGCCGTATGGCATTTTCACCTGAGCCAGTTCCGGGGCAGCGGACAACTGTTGCGTGACAATCTGGTGAGTATTCACATTGACGATGCCGTAGGTCTTGGTGTTGGAACTGATGTAATAGAGCGAGTCGCCCACGATACACAGGTCGCTGACATCGATATCCAGTTGTCCGCCAACAGTCAACTGTCCGTCATCGGTGGGCGACAGCCAGAGCAGAGAGGCAGGTATCTCGGCATAATCGCCTCGTGAGGTGACCCACAGCTGTCCGTGACGGTCACTACGGATGCGATGCAGATTGGATGCCACATCCACCTTTCTCTCCTCCGTAAAGGTTTTCAGGTCAATGACGCTCACCCTACGGTCATAGTCCGGTGCACGATAGCCGCCTGAGTTGGCCACATAGAGATAATCGCCAAGCACGGTGAGTTCGTCAGGCTGATAACCCACGGTGACGCGACCCACGACTTGATGCGTCAGTGTGTCAATCTTATACACCTCTCCCAAAGGTGCGTCATCATACTTTCCTATAGGCCCCACATACGAACTGACGTAGGCATAGCCCTCATGGAAGGCCAGATAGCGACAGTTGGGAACATCAATCTTGGCTATTTTCTTCGCATCAGCAGCACGACACACCTCCACCTTGTTCGAGCAGTTGACCACGAGCCACAGCTGCGAGCCATAGACCTTGATGTCATTGCCCACATCGCCCAGCTCCTTCACCTCATTGGGGTTGCGCTCGGCATAGATGTTCCGCAGATAATGTACGGTATTGCCAGAGAGGTCCAGGTAGTCGAGCGTGCACTTGTTAGACCCCATATTACCCTCACAGAGCACATACATACCCACCGCATCGGATTTCTCCGTAGCGATGCCCGTTTCCACTTCCTCCATATAGACAATCTGCTCGTCGGTACGGCATGCAACTAAAAGTAAAAGGGTAAAAAGGTAAAAGGGTAAAAAGGATTTCTTCATAGCTTCACCTCCATCGTTAATGCATAATTGCGCTTGGGCATAGGATAGTTCAGAATGACATCGTAGTCCTGCGAGAAGAGGTTATTGACCTCTAACATCGCTTTTAACTTGAAACCTGAAACCTGAAACCTGTACGCAAGCGACAAATCGCTGGTGTACCACGGCTGCATATAGTTATACTTGATATTCTCCTGCTGGTTGTAGCGTTCACCAGCATAGATAAAACTGTAGTTCAAGTCCCAGTCCTGATACTGCATATTCAGGATGGCCGATCCGCTATGCCAGGGGATATAGGGAATCTGATGGCGATAATAGGTGTCAGAGGGATTAGTCACGTCGCGGGCATCCTGATAGGTATATTGCACTCGGCCGGTGACAAGGAGTCCGTTTACAGGGACTGCGGTCGCTTCACCCTCCATGTCAATCCCCTTGATATGCACACGCCCCAGGTTGAGCATCGTCCAGCGGAACTGCTGTCCTTTGGGATAGGCCACGATCTTGTCGTGAACGGAATTGTAATAGACATCCGTCTGTAGATGCAGATGACGGAACACCCCACTGTTCCATTGGCGGTCATAGCTCACGCCGGCGTTATATTGCAGAGCCGATTCCGGCAGCAGGTCGGCATTGCCTATCTCCGTGTAGTAGAGGTCGTTGAACGTAGGCATCCGGAAACTCTTCTTGGCATAGAGTCGCAGAGAAAAATCCTGTGAGTCAAAGGGATAGACATTCGCGAAGAGGGCGGGAGTCCACTCTGAGAATTGAGAATTGAGAATGGAGAATGGAGAATTATGATTAGAGGATTGTGCATGGTCATTCACGATGGTGGCCAGCACAGAGCCTTGCATCTTCAGATGAGTCGTAGAAAGCGCAGAAGCCAGGGCCACATAGTGACTGAAACGAGAAGGATTCACAAACAGTCGCATATTCGAGTTCAACTTGTTCCACTTCAGGTCATAGCTCAGTGAGACACTCCAGGAGGGTAGGAGGTCGTAGGCATTCGACGTGGAGAGATAGAACTCCTGCTGGCGATAGTTGTTGTCCACCTGCAACTGCGTTGTATCGCGATTCACATAGCGGGTGTCGTAATAGGCGTATTTAGCCACCCAATGCGTCGTGAACCGTTCGTTCAGATTTTTCTGTAGTCGTCCCTGTACGAATGTGTTGTGGTCGGCCTGCCGTTCACCACGCCGCCATACGTTGTTGACAATAGCCCCGGGGATGCCCCGCTCGGAATGGTAGGTATAGGCTTTCAGCTTCCAGAACCCGTCATCGATGACTCCGTGCAGGTTTCCCTCGGCACGCACCGCCCATATATCGCCGTTCTGACGTATGGCGGTAGTGTCGTAGGCAATTGCTCCATCCTGTCGTTTGCGCATATAGCGGAACCTATATTTTCCGCTGGCCGTGAGGAACTCGGCCGACGTGGAGGCACTGATGCGAGAAGTGAGACGTTGCTCCCACAGGGCCGAGAAACGGAATAGGTCGCTGGAGCCGTATTTGGTCTTGAACATCAGGTTGCTGTTTCTGCCTTCAGAGAATCGGGGTGCACGGGTACGGATATAGACGGAACCGGCATGACCGAAGTCGGTGGCCGGTTGCAGGATGGAACTTTTCTGTCCGTTGAACAGCGTGATCTCCTCGACATTATCGAGTGAGAACTGTCCCAGATCTATCTGTCCGTTCTGTGCATTGCCCAGTTCGATGCCGTCGTACGAGATGCCTAAGTGGTTGGTACCCATAGACCGGATGTTTACTGTTTTGATGCCACCGACACCACCATAGTCCTTCAGTTGGATGCCTGAGAAATAGCGTAGTGCATCAGCTACGCTTAACGTGCTGAGGCGTTCCAACTGTTCTCCATTGAGTGTCTGCGAGGGAATCACCTCCTTATGGTTATAGCGCGAGACAACTATGACCTCATCCATATGTTGGATGCTGTCGAAACGACTACGCTGCGGTTGCTGTGCCCACAGCGCAGTGGTTGTCATCAACAGGACGAAAACAATTAATCTTTTCACCTTGCCTTCACAGACATCACTCAGAAAGTGATGACGTTGCAAAAGTAGCAAATAAAAATGAAACGCCAAAGAATTCTTTACATTTCTTTGGCGATAATTTGGCTGTTTCAACAAAAAGCATTACCTTTGCAGCCGCAAAATCGACTTCAGCTTCCTTAAAGGAATTGACTTTGTCGATTCTGCGCCTGTGGCGGAATTGGTAGACGCGCTAGACTTAGGATCTAGTGTCTCGCGACGTGCAGGTTCGAGTCCTGTCAGGCGCACAAGAGAAAAGCACTTCACTTTCGTGAGGTGCTTTTCCGATTTTACTGACGTATCTGTTTCCTGCTCTTTCCCTTGCCGTCTGTCTGTATGACGACACCCTTCTTGGACTTTCCGACAGACCGTCCTTGCAAGTCATAGAAGTGAGAGTCGCGAGGTGAGAGGAGAGAGGATTCAATACTTGAGGGTCCCAGCTCGTTCTCCACGCCAACGATAGGCATAGTCACACCGTCCCATTCGGTGAGGATCTCCATACCTTCTGCCTTGTTGATATAGCCTGAATAGGAAGCTGCCTTCTCACGTGCGGTAAGGCGGGTCCATACGCCATCCTTCAGCAGATAGTTTCCAATCTCCCTGTTGCCATACACCTCGAAGGTGCCGCGCAGGTTGTTGTCGTTGCGTGAGGGTGACTTGGCAGCCTGTCCGTTGGCATAGAACGTCACGTCGGCATTCTCGGACATATAGATGTATGGGATGGCAGCCTCGGCATAGTCCACCTCTTCTAAGCAGAGCTTGGTATAGTCGGCATGGAGACCTGCAATCCGATAGAGCTTCATGCCCTCTGGGATGCGGTAGCTGTAGGGCAGACAGATGACACCCCACTGTTTGGCCACCAGGGTACGCTTCAGCACGGGGTGGAACAGCAGGTGGAAGTCGGTGGCACACCACCAACCCTCGCGCAGGTCGCCCTTGTTATTGTTGGTGTCCCCTTTACCGTAGGTGCGCCAAGCATAGTCGATGGCACCCTGTTTCGAACCGGTGAAGCCGATGGTCACAGAACCGCCCTGAGGAACATAGATAGGCGTGGTGGTCAGCGTCTGCCAGGCACTTGGCGTATTAGGAATGTCGAGATGGTTACGAGTGAGATAAGGGGTCACAATCGTCTGAGTACCCGTCTGCAGGAATCCATGCTGATCGGAGAGACAGTAGTGCTCTGTCAGTGCCTTGCACTCCAGCGAATAGATACCCTCGGGCAGTCCGTCAATCTGCTGACGGATCTCCATGGTCTTGTTGAGGCCTTCCGATGCCGAGAGGTTACTCCACCAGGCGTTCCAACAAGTCTTCTCCAGTTTAGTTGCCGTGCGCTGGTCGCCACCAGTAAAGGTACCGACTTTGGTCTGCCAGCCATCGGTGGCAGCGAAGTCGGGCGACTTGGGTTGCGTAGCTGACTCTTCCATCACGAGGAAGACATCCAGGGCCTGCTGCAGCTGTTGACGCACTTCTTCTATCTGTGCGGCTGTCGTTAAAGGCTTTTCGGCTGCTGCCATAGCCTCAAGCAGGTCTTCACGGCCTTCAAAGCCCATGAAGCTGACAGCCCGGGCGACGGTCATCAGCGAGTCGATGGCCTGTTTGTCGCTGACTGCTTGCAAGAGGTCGCTGATAGCCAGCGTTATCGCAGCTAACTTTTCATTATCGTCGCCTGTAGCTCTGGCGATGAGGGTATCCAGTTCCGTATTGAGCGCTGGCAACGACGTGTTCCACGTCTTCACCATTTCAGCCTTGCGTTTCATCTGCACGACACCATCAGCCAACGCCTCCTCACGAGTTTCAAAAAGTCGGCAGAGCTCGATGTCGCTCAACTGTGCCGTACCTGCCAGCCAACGGAACGAGAGCAGTGCCTCGTCGTAGTCGCCACTATTAAAGACTCCCTGCTGGGTACGCCAATAGGTATAATTGGTCATCGTAAGCTTGTTGGCATCTTTTGTCTCACCCTTCATACGGACATCGAGTTTCACATATTCACCGATGTTCTGACCAGCCAGTCGCAGCACATAGTCCTGCTGGGGTACGATGTCGAGTGCCGTCAGTATAGAACCCTCGCCTTCCTTTCCGTTGTTGGCAAATGCCTGTAGGAAATTGCCGTCGGAGAGGCTTTGCGGATAGACACCGAACCACGGCTGACCGATAGGCTGACCGATACCGTTAGTCCATCCCGTCATACCCATGCGGAACTGTCCGTTGCCAATCAGGTTACCACCCACATAGCGCAGGCCGCTGCTGGTCTCAAGGGCCTCGCCAGGCTCCATATCCTCGCTGCTGTAGTAGTCGCGTCCGCTATAGCTCTTGATATGCAGACGATAGCGCACACCTTCTGTCCAGCTGTCATCCACCACGCTATAGTCGGCCTCCTCGTCTTCCGGCTGGATGGTCTTCCACTGCTGCCAGGCACCGGCAGGCTCCTTGCGCAGCAGTTCCATCACCTGGTTGTACTCGCCGTCGTACTCATGCCACGTTATCGTTGCCTTTCCGTTGGCTGTAGCTACATGGAAATCGCTGAAGCCGCCCTTCATAGGAGGTATCTCAGGAATCTTCTCGTACTTGCTGTTATAGCCCATACCCGTAAGCTGGTTGGCGTACCACTTACCGGCTACGGTGAGTCCACCATCGTAGATCTTACCTTTCGATTCACTGTTCCAGTAGAAGTAACGCTCCACGTAACCGTAGGAATTGAGTTTGCCGCAGATGGTCTTCACCGCCCACTCATTGTCCCAATCAGTCTTACCGCTTTCGAAGGCACCGTTCTTGTTCCACGAGGCACCCCAGATCCACTCGGAAATCCAGATGGGACGCTTGTATTTTGCCTGCATGGTACCCAGTTTATCAAAGGTATCCACCAGCCAGTAGCAATGCAGGTCGGCAATGTCACAACGCCAGCCGCGTGCATCGATAGCCTGGAAGAAAGAATTCAAGAAGCCCGAACCGTCAGTATAGTCGCTGCCGTCCCATGAAGAGGGGGAACAAAGACGCATACCCGTACGCATCAGGTTCTGCCAGTTAGCCAGAATAGTCTCTAACGTCTGAGGCTTATCATCGGAAGAGTTACGGGGCTCGTTATTGGTCTTCATGTGACAGGTCCACGTAGCCTTACCGCAGGCCGATGACGAGGGATAGTCCTCGTAGAGGTGGTTGGCTACGCACTCTACATCGGGTCCCATCTCGTGGCCCTCGTTCCAGTCATAACAGCTGATGACATTCAAGGCATCACAGGCCGTGGCGTTAGTACTGCTGGCCAGTCCTTTCTTTCCTGCCGTGTTCCATTTGAAGATGCGGTAGCTGGAAATCTTGCCGTCGAGAATCTGGGGTAGGGTAGCAAACTCCACATCGGCACTGTTGGCAATGAAGCAACGCTGATAGCCATAGCCGCTCTTGCCCGTAGCGAAAGTCACCATATAGCCGCGCTTCAGTCGGAAGGAGCGGATGCGGTTGTTCAGTTTCTTGTCCGTCAGGGTCACCATATAGCCGCCGTCGTTCTCCAGTCCGAAGTCGCTGCACTGGTCGCCCTGGAAGTTCTGCTCGCTATACACGGTGAGGGGGTTGTCGTTCCTGGCGTAAGGCAGAATCATGGAACCGCGAGTGCCATAGAGGCGTACCTGACAGTTCACGTCGTTCTGAGCCTTGGCACCGTTGATACGCACGTGACCAGCCAACAGTGTACTGATGACCTTCGAGGGTTTCACCCGCTCTATGATCAGCACGGCATGGGTGGTGTTTTGCAGATCCACCATTCCCTCGTCGGTAAAGGGTGTATCGCCATTGATGATATAATCCATATCGTCGGTCACGGTGATGGTTGCCGATACCTGACTCACGGTCTCTTTCACGTTGGCTCCCAGAGCCGTCAGCATCATGGCTGCAAATGCCATAGTTAGTAGCAGTCTCGTCTTCATCATATGTGTATTAATTCCTATTTATAGTTTTAGCGGGGCAAAGATAAATATTATTTCCGAAATAAGCAAGTTTTGTCGTAATAAATTTTGGCCAGAATTTTTTGAATTTTGGCCAGAATTTTAAAAATAATGGCCAAAATTTGTTTCGAAGGTGCTTCATTCAGAATGTCGTTTAACTTTTTACGCTGTCAGATGAGTGCTCATTTCAAAAGCGAAACGCGGAAAATATTGTTTTTGAGAAAAAAAACTGTGAAAAATAATTGGAAATAAAAAAAACTTCGTAAATTTGCATCATCAAATTTGAGACTAACTTTTTTTTATTGTATTACTAACTTTATTTAAAATGAGAAAATTATTACTTTTCGCAATGGGTGCGATGGTGTCGATGGCATCGTTCGCACAAGATGGAGATGATGTGACTAATCTCATCCAGAATGCGGGATTTGATGAGGACCTGACCTGGAATGCTGATGGCTCGAAGAAGGGTGAAATCGTCGGCACTCAGCAGTTGAGTGACCGCAGTATTGCTGTATGGACAGCTGACAGCACCGTGTATGCTACCGTCAACTCTACAACTCCCAAGACTCGTCCTGACGGTCGTACACTTGAGGCCACTAACGGATTCATTGGAAGAATTAATGGTTGGGCGATTGAGACCAATCAGGAATTCCCCAAATGTGAGTGGGTTTACTTCGGATCGCTTCCCTACGCTTTGGAGGGAGAGGCAATTCCCGTTGCCGATGATGGAAGCACTTACATCACGGTGCCTGCAAAGCCTGAGGACTACAACACCGACGACAATACCGGTTTCGTGTATATGCGTGCAGGATGGGGCGGTAAGGCCATTTATAAGCAGACAGTACATCTGCCATGCGCCAAGTATCGTTTGGAATACTGGTCAATCAACATCAACCCGAACGGAACGAACGGTAAGAACCTGTCAAAGGTGACCTGTCGTAAGGACACATGGCCTGATGAGACTGGTTTCAGTGCTACTACGTGGACCAAGCACGAGATTGAGTTCACCCCGACTGCAGAGTTCACTATTGAGCTTGGTTTCGAATCCTCTGGTGGTTCTAACTCTAACCCCTTCCTCTGTGTAGATGGTATTAAGCTCTACAAGATTGACGAGGCCAACAGATATGATATCTTCTCGTCTGAGCTCTATGAACTGCAGCAGGAAGCCGCTTCCGAAGAATTGATGCCATTGGTACTGTGCATGGATGAATACTTTAACACGATGGAAGATATGCTCGACAAAGATCCAGAAGGTGCAGTTCCCGTGATTGAGAAGCGTCTGGCTGAGTTCCGTGAGGCCATTGTAGAAGCCAAGAGCCTCAATTCTCTGCTGAAGAAGATGGACTACATCTTGCAGACCACAGAGAACTATCCCGGCAAGGCTGATTTTGAGGCTGCTATCGCAAGAATCAGTGGTTACGTGACTGGCCAAGGTGAGGAAGGTGTTGATGTAGTGGCTCAGATTCTGGGTGCCCCTGCAGAGGCCAAGGAAGCCATGAAGGCTTACTTCCTGTCGAAGATTGACACGGCTACGCCTGAGGATCCTGCCGACCTGACCGTGTTCGTAAGTCATCCTTGGTTCATCAACGATGATGCAGAGCCTA
>Ga0247610_10002242_pt1 | contig 22632 bp, 15 predicted proteins | sample 174DNAGHGhighgp2_FD_193483 | JGI IMG/M metagenome (GOLD analysis project Ga0247610, IMG submission 193483) | Sheep rumen microbial communities from Palmerston North, Manawatu-Wanganui, New Zealand - 1742 DNA GHGhigh gp2 | ecosystem: Host-associated > Mammals > Digestive system > Stomach > Rumen...
ATGGCCAGGCGTTCCATGCGCGTCTTGTCGCCCAGGATGGAGCCCTTGGAACGCTCGCTGCTGGGGTCGATGGCCAGCACGGCCAACTTGTGGCCCTGCTTGATGACGTGCATGCCGAAGGAGTCGATCGATGTGCTCTTGCCGGCGCCTGGCACGCCCGTGATGCCGATGCGTCGGGAATTGCCCGTGTAGGGGAGGCACTTCTCGATGACTTCTTGGGCAATGATCTGATGCTCGGCGTTGCGGCTCTCGACCAGTGTCACGGCCTGTCCCAGCACGGCACGGTTGCCCTTGCGGATGCCCTCGACATACTCGGCGGGCGTCAGCTGCGGTTTGCGCTTGCGCTTGAGGTAGGGGTTGACGATGGGCGGCTGTTCCACGCCGCTGTTCACTTGCAGTCCGGCGAACTGGTCGTCGTTTTCAGGGTGTTGCATGGAGGGACATTCCTCGGTGTGTTGTATGATTCTTGTTTTCTTTGCCATTATCTGTTTACGGGTTTGATTTATTCTTCTATGGCGCCTACCACATGAATGATCAGGCGCGGGGAGTCGGGATCGTTGCACAAGAGCGTCAGCGGCACATTGAGCAAATTACCCTGAATCAGGGATGTGTCCACAGTCACAGTAACTGTCGCTGATTTGTCTCGTTTGACCTCTGTGCGGTCGGCACTCACGGTGACACCTTCGCCATCGGGAACCCATACCCGCCTAATGATGAGGGGGGATTTGCCCTTGTTGGTAACGGTGAAGCTGACGGTCTTCTTGTCGCCAGCCTTTAAAAATCCAAATCCCAAAGTGTCATCGCAATCCACACTGACGACAGGGGCATCAAGGCGTTCTTTGTCGGTCAGTCCCTTGAAGTCCTCCATCACTTGTGCCATTACATTGACGGTAGCCGATGCGTCTAGGGGTGTGGCATGTTGTCGAAGGGGTCTGCACGTCAGCGTCAGGGTATCGACATTGAACCCCCACAGTGGAGCATGTTTTGCAAGATAATGTACCGTGATAGCGGTTACACTTGCCGGCGGCACTGTGTCGGGCACCATAGCGGGCTTGAGATGAGGTTTAGCACCTGTTACGCTCACGAGGATGGTGTCGGTCGACGCATTGAAGGCGCTCAGGTACTGTGTCCTGCTCTCTCCCTTGGCCAATTCCCCGAATGGGATGCTGCCCTGACTGATGCGCAGGGGGCCGGCTTTCAACGGGTACTGCTTGTCGAGTGTGGCATCGGTGGGTATCACGTTGCCTGTGATTTCCAGGATGGAGCGTTTGGGCGTGGTGTTGGTGAAAATCAGCGCCTGCTTGGTGAACTGGCCCGGTCGTCCTGACGGGTTGTAGCTGATGCCCACCACGGCAGTGTCACCAGGTGGTATGGGCTTCTCGGGGTAGGTGATGCCGGTGCAGCCGCATCCGGCTTGTACCTTAACGATGATCAAGGGTGCATTGCCCGTGTTGACTACACGCATGGAGCATCGCACCTTGCCGTCCTTCTCCATAAAGACGCCAAAGTTGTGATGCCGCTCTAGCCATGTCGCCTGAGGCTGAGCGGCCACGGTCATCGCCATAACGGCCATTAATGCTATGGTCAGTATGTGTCTCACTTATTTCTTGGGAATTACGGTGCCCTCGATGCGCAGCGTTGTGCTGCGTTCCTTGCCGTTGGTCTTGACCTTGACCGTCTTCTTGAAGGCGCCGGGGCGTCCGATGGGGCTATAGGTTACCTTGATCTTGCCTTTCTTGCCGGGCTTGATGGGCTTGGTGGGGAACTCGGGTCGCGTGCATCCGCAGGACGCTGTGGCGTCGATGATGAGCAGCGGCTTGTCACCAGTGTTGGTGAACTCAAAGGTGCACGACACGGGTCCCTTGGCCTCCTGGATGGTGCCAAAGTCATGGCTCTTGGTGGCAAATGTCGCCTCGGCCTGCTTGCCGTCGGCCAAAGCGCTCAGGGCTACCAAACAAACGGCGAATACCGCCATAAAAAACCGTTTAGTCATTGTCATCAATCAATTAAATTACGTCTAACCTGCAAAGGTAGGAACATTTTTTGTGATATGCTCCAAATGCAGCATGATTATTTCAATAATTCGGGTTTTAAAGTGGATTTTTAGAAGTTGATTTAACAAGTTTATTGTGTGTCTGATGAATATTGATTATCTTTGTGGCAATTAAATATTATTAAACTGTTAAAAAAATTATTATCATGATGAAGCAAAGTTCTAGAATTTCACGATTCTTCATGACCGGCTTGATGATACTGGTCGGCATGGCGGCAGTAGCTCAAGACAGTTACCGAGAGGCACTGAAGAGTTACCTCGCTATCAATCAGAAATCTCAGGTCGAGAAGACGACGGCGGCCCTGAAGCAGCTGAATTCTACCCTCTTTGAGTATAAGGCAGGCGTGGATTTTAACCAGTTGGTGTCAAGCTATATTGATAATAATCTGGTCGATATGATGGCTGATATGATGATTGAGAAGATGGGTTCGTCGGTCTCCGAGGCCGATTTGCGCGAGGCTGTGACGTTATTGTCCACCCCCGCCGGCCTTGCCCTGAACGAGCATGTCAATCAGTGGTCAGAACAATTTGAGCAGGAATTTGTTCAGATTATTCAGCCGGTAATGCTTTCAGTCAAGGCAGGCACGTCTGCCAGCCCGGTTGAGGCCAACAGTGACATTCCTGCTGCCTATGCCGAGAAGTTTAAGACGTTCTTCGACAATTACCGTATGCTCGACACCTTCCTCGGTGTCTTCAGCCAGGGTATGGCCATGAATAATGGTGAGGTCCCCGAGGCGTTCATCGCGTGGGTGCGTGAGAACCTGTGCACTGCTGCTATGAACAGCGCCCATGGTGTCATCACAACCGAGGATCTTGACTGTTCGGCCCAGATGTTTTCTAGCGACGCCTATTGCCGCGTAGCTAAGGCTTCGTCCAATCTCACTGGCGAGCTTTACACAATAGGCACCGTCGTGATTCTTAACTATATCGACTGGATGGGCGAGCAAGGCGTGTCCTTGAGTCCGATGGGAAAGATGGCTGTCAATCAGCTCAAGCAATCCATCACGGTCGAGGAATAACCCTCAGGGCTTTCCCCCCCTCCAACACTGATGAGTCGTAATCATGGAGAGTGAGGGCCAAGCCTATATTTGCCAGAAAAAACATATCAGAAATATATCAATAGAAGATGAAGAAAATCTTGCTTTCTCTCGCCGCAGTGACGGCGATGACCGCGATGGCCGACACGCCGTTGTGGATGCGTTATGCGAGCATCTCGCCTGACGGAAACAAAATCGCGTTCTGCTACAAGGGTGACATCTATGTGGTGCCCTCAAGTGGCGGACAGGCTGTGCAGTTAACCTCGCAGTCGAGTTATGAATCCATGCCCGTGTGGTCGCCCGACGGCTCGACGCTGGCTTTTGCCAGCGACCGTAAGGGCAACAATGACATCTATGTGATGCCCTCGACCGGCGGCCAACCTAAGCAGCTCACGCGCAACAGCGCTGCCGAGACGCCGTGGACCTTCAGCGTTGACGGCAAGTACATCTACTACAGTGCCGCTATTCAGGATCCCGCGAGCAGTATGCTCTTCCCTAGTGGTCGCTTGACCGAGGTCTATAGGGTGCCCGTCGAGGGAGGCCGTTCCACCCGCGAGTTGGCCACACCCGCCGAGTACATCTGCTGGAACAGGACCGGCGACTACTTCGTCTATCAGGACCGCAAGGGCGGTGAAGACGAGTACCGCAAGCACCACACCTCGTCGATTACCCGCGACATCTGGTGCTATGATGCCAAGACGGGTCATCACACCAACTTGACCAACATCGGCGGCGAGGACCGTAATCCCGTGCTCAGCCCCGATGGCAAGACCGTCTATTTCCTGAGCGAGCGCAACGGCGGTTCGATGAACGTCTATTCGATGCCCATCGACCGTCCCAGCCAGCTCAGCAAGGTGACCAACTTCACGGTTAATCCCGTGCGCTTCCTCTCCATCGCCAATAACGGCACCTTGTGCTTCACCCAGGACGGCGAGCTGTACACCATGCGCCAGGGCGGCCAGCCCAGCAAGGTCGCCGTCAGCCTGTGGCACGATGACAGCGACCAGGTGCAGCGCCTGTCGTTTACCCGCGGCGCTACCGACGCTGCCGTCTCGCCCGACGGCAAGATGGTCGCCTTTGTAGTGCGTGGCGAGGTTTTCGTGACCTCGGTAGAATATAACACCACCAAGCGCGTCACCAGCACTCCCCAGGCCGAGAACTGGGTATCGTGGGGCAGTGACAACCGCACCCTGGCCTACGCCACCGAGCGCAACGGCAACTGGGAATTGGTCCTGGCTACCATTGAGCGCAAGGATGACCCGAACTTTGCCAACGCCACCCTCATAAAGGAGGAAATCCTGCTACCCTCGACCACCGTGGAGCGCACTCGTCCCTGCCTGTCGCCCGACGGCAAGAAGCTCGCCTTCATTGAGGACCGCTTCTGCCTCAAGGTGCTCGACCTCAAGACCAAGCAGGTGACCCAGGTGACCGACGGCTCGACCTGGTATGAGACCAATGGCGAGTTCAATTACAGCTGGTCGCCCGACGGCAAGTGGTTTGCCCTCGAGTTCATCGGCAACCAGCGCGACCCCTATACCGACATCGGTATCGTGTCGGCTGGCGGTGGCCCCATCACCAACATCACCGGTAGTGCTTATATCAGTGAGGATCCCCGCTGGGTCATGGAGGGCAATGCCATCATGTTCCACAGCAACCGCTACGGTATGCGCAGCCATGCCTCATGGGGCTCGCAGGACGACGTCTTCCTGGCCTTTGTCAACCAGGAGGCGCTGGACCGCTATAACCTCAACAAGGAGGACTACGAACTGCTGACCGAGGCCGAGAAGGAGGCCAAGAAGGCCGAGGATAAGGCTGCCGAGGCCAGCAAGAACAGCAAGAAGAAAGGCAAAGCCGCTCCCGCCGCCAAGGCCGATGACAAAGGCGTGAAGGTGGAACTCCAGGGCATCGAGGACCGCATCGTGCGCGTGACGCCCAACTCGAGCAACATCTCGGGCTGCATGATCACCCCCGACGGCGAGTCGCTGTATTACCTGTCGGCGTTTGAGAAAGGCTACGACCTGTGGAAGATGGACCTGCGCAAGCACGAGACCAAGCTGCTGAACAAGATGGGTGGCGGTGGCGCCGACATCCAGATCAGCAAGGACGGCAAGACGCTGTTTGTGCTCGGTGGCAGCAAGATGCAGAAGCTCACCGTGGCCGGTGACAAACTCACCCCCATCACCTATCAGGCCGACATGAAGATGGACCTCTTTGCCGAGCGTGAGTACATGTTCAACCACGTGGACAAGCAGATCGAGAAGCGCTTCTACAACCTCAACTACCACGGTTGCGACTGGAAGGCCAATGTGGAGACCTACCGCAAGTTCTTGCCCCACATCAACAACAACCAGGACTTTGCCAACCTGTTGAGTGAGCTGCTGGGTGAGTTGAACGCATCCCACACCGGTGGCCGCTACTATCCCACCAGCGGCGAGGCCACTTCCGACCTGGGTCTCATCTACGACTGGAACTATACCGGCAACGGACTGAAGATTGACGAGATCATCACCGGCGGCCCCCTGGCCAAGGCCAAGAGCCAGATCAAGCCCGGTACCATTCTCGAGAAGATCAACGGCACTGCCATCGACGAGAATAACGACTATACCGAGCTGCTCAACGGCCAGGCCGGCAAGAAAACCCTGCTCTCGCTCTACAACCCCAAGACCGGCAAGCGCTGGGAAGAGGTGGTGAAGCCCATCAGCAAGGGCGCCCTGAGCGAGCTGATGTACAAGCGCTGGGTGAAGCGCAATGCCCAGATTGTGGACAGCCTGTCGGGTGGTCGCCTGGGATATGTCCACCTGGAGTCGATGAACGATGCCAGCTACCGCGACATCTACAGCGATGTGCTGGGTAAGTACAACAAGCGTGACGGTATCGTGATTGACACCCGCTTCAACGGCGGTGGTCGCTTGCATGAGGACATCGAGGTGCTCTTCAGCGGCAAGAAGTATTTCACTCAGGTGGTGCGTGGCCGCGAAGCCTGCGACATGCCCAGCCGCCGCTGGAACAAGCCCAGCATCATGCTGCAGTGCGAGGCCAACTACAGCAACGCCCACGGCACTCCCTGGGTGTACAGCCATGACAAGTTGGGCAAGCTCGTGGGTATGCCCGTTCCCGGCACCATGACCAGTGTGTCGTGGGAGCGCTTGCAGGATGCGTCGCTCGTGTTCGGTATCCCCATCATCGGTTACCTGTTGCCCGAGGGCAATTACCTGGAGAACACCCAGCTCGAGCCCGACATCAAGATCGCCAACAACCCCGAAACCGTCGCTGACGGCGAAGACCTGCAGCTCAAGGCTGCCGTCGAGGAGCTGATGCGTGAGTGTGGACTGAAATGATCAATTCTTAAATTAGGTTAAAGGATGAGATCAGTGGCGTCTAAGTGGCTAAATTGTAGTACTTTTGTAGCTAAAATTTGAGAAAAGATGTTTATTGTGAGCCACATATCCAGTCAGGCGATGCGCAAGACGCGGCTTTTCTCTGTGCCTTTACTGTGCAAGAATTTTGATTATATCGAGATAAATATGTGACTTAATGGGACCCGCTAGCGGGTCCCATTTTGCATTATCATAATTCAATTAATACTATTTTACTTGCTTATGTCTGAATTCATTACTGCTCATTTGACCGACATTATCGGTTACACCGCTTCGATCTGCCTCGTGCTGGGCTACATGCCCCAGGCAATTTACACGATTCGCACCCATGACACCGACGGCATCGCGCTTCCCACGTTCCTGATGATGGGCCTAGGCGGTATTTTCTTCGCCATTCAGGGCCTGATGCTCGAGAACTGGCCCTTGTTCATCACCAATGTCATCACTACTGTGTCGAGTGCCATCGTGTTTGGTATCAAGATGTACAATGATTACTGGAAAAAGAAATAGGCCTTGCTGAACTTCCGCACGCTAGGACGGGGGAGAATTAAATCCGTCATTTTCTTTGACATATCAGAAAAAAGGAGTAATTTTGAAAAATTTTCATCTAAGCACTTTCTAAATGATGAGTAGCTGGAGAATGCAGAATATTTACTCAAGATTATACGTATCCCCGTGATAGACTATTACTTATCTTAAATATTACTAATTAATATGAAACTGAAACTGTTTTTGCTATTAGCACTATTTGCCACCTTGCCGTTGCTGGCGCAGCGCACGGGTGTGCAGGGCGTAGTGGTGGACGCCAAGAGCGGTCTGCCTGTCGTGGGTGCTACCGTCATGCTCGACAATCAGGGCAATGCCGAGACCACTGGTCCGACCGGCAAGTTCGTGATTGACGACGCCGTGCAGGGCACTGACGAACTGTTGGTGCTGTGCTATGGCTACAAGGACTGGACCGTGGCGGTCACCATCATTGACAACGTGGTTGAGGACTTGGGCACGATAACAATCGAGCCGCTCTCGTTTGAGAGCGCCGAGGTGCTTGAGTACCGGAGCGCAGTGGCCGACATGGCCCTCTCAGAGTCACAACTCGAGGATGAAGAAGGTAATACCCAGGAGGTGGCTCTGTTGAGCGGTGCTACCGACAACCCCTTCTATCAGGCATCGAGTTACACTTTCAGTACCACTCGTTTCCGCATCCGCGGTTATGAGAATAACAAGACAGAGACTTATATCAACGGTGTCCCGTTCAACGATGGCATTCGCTTCTCGTTCAACTACTCGATGACGGGTGGCCTGAACCAGGCGTTCAAGAACAAGACCATCGGCATGGGCTTGCAGGACAATGCCTATGCCTTCGGTGGCATCGGCGGTGCCAACAACATCAAGACCTTTGCTGCCGACTATGCTCCCGGCACTCGCGTGAGTCTTGCTTACACCAACGGCAACTACCGCTGGCGTGGCATGGTCACCCACAGCACCGGCTTGAACAAGCACGGCTGGGCAATGACCTTGTCGGCAGTCGCTCGCTATGCCAATGAGGGCGTCTATCCTGGCTCGTTCTACAACAGCTGGGGCTACTTCCTCGCTTTGCAGAAGGTCTTCAACCCCCAGCACTCGTTGACGTTGACCACCTTTGGTGCACCCACCAAGCGTGCTGCCAACTCAGCGATTTTTGCTGAGGCCGGTGAGTTGATCAACAACATGTACAATCCCGATTGGGGCTGGCAGGATGGCAAGAAGCGCAACTCCAAGGTGGTGGAATCGTTTGACCCCACCGCCATCCTCAACTGGTTGTGGAAACCCAATGACAAGACCTCGTTGAATACAGGCTTTGCCTTCCACAAGTCGTTCTACAGCAAGGCAGCCCTCAACTGGTATAAGGCTGCCGATCCTAACCCCTCCTACTACCGCTACCTGCCGTCCTATTACACTGATCCCGAGACCAAGGATTTCTATACCGACCTGTGGACCAGTGAGAGTGACATCACCCAAATCCGTTGGGATGACTTGTATCAGGTGAACCACCTGAATAACCTGCAGATGGATCAGACCGGTAAGGAACTGGGCTCGACCTACATCCTCGAGAAGCGCCACAGCAACCAGACCAGCTTCACGCTGTCATCGGTGTTCAACAAGCGCTTCACCAACCAGTTGTCGATGCAGACTGGAGCCAACGCCAACTACACCATCGCATCCTACTACAAGACCATTAAGGACCTGCTGGGCGGTCGCTACTGGCTGGATGTGGACAACTTCAGTGAGCGCGACTTCCCCGATGATGCCGATATGGCCCAGAACGACCTGGATAACCCCAACCGCAAGGTGGGCAAGGGTGACCGCTTCGGTTACGACTACAATATCCTTACCGCTAAGGCCGAGCTGTGGCACCAGTGGGTGCTCAACCTGGCCAAGTGGGAGATGTTTGCCAGCGTCAAGGGTAATTACTTCCAGTTCCAGCGCGACGGTAAGATGCGCAACGGACGTGCCCCCGAGAACTCTTACGGCAAGGGTGACACTCACCGGTTCCTTACCTATGGCGCCAAGGCCGGTATCACCTTCAAGCTCGACGGCCGCAACAGCTTCACGGGCCATGCCTTCTATGGCACCGAGGCTCCGCGCCCCTACGATGCCTACATCTCATCCCGCACCAAGGATGACGTCATCGACCTCAAGGTGGAGAAAATCTTCTCGGCCGACCTGAGCTATACGATGAGCTACCGCAACTTCAAGGGTGTGGTTACCGCATTCTTCACCGACCAGCGCGACAACACCGAGCGCACCGCCTTCTACGATGACGTGCGCAGCACGTTCATGAACTATGCGCTCACTGGCGTGCACAAGCAGTACAAGGGCGTCGAGGTGGGCCTCAGCTACAAGCTGTCGCCCTCGTTGACCGTGAGCGGTGCTGCCAACATTGCCCGCTACCAGTACAAGAACAACCCCTTCGGTACCCGCAGCTATGAGAACGGTTCTGAGGCTGACGTGACCAACAAGGTTTACCTCAAGAACTTCTATGTTGCCGGTACACCCCAGGAATGCTATTCGCTGGCATTTAACTGGGCCGGTCCCAAGATGTGGTTCGTAGAGGTGAACGGTGCCTGGATGAACCGCTCTTATGTGAGTCTGTCGCCGATCCGTCATGAGGTTCAGAATGAATTATTCTTCCTGGCCGACACCGAGGAGGAAATCATGTCGTTGATCAAGGACTTCAGCGCACAGGAGAAACTGAACGAGGCACTAGTCATCAATGCCAGCATCGGTCATGTGATTTACATCAACCGCTCGGCATCGTTCAACATCAACCTGAACCTGAACAACATTCTCGACAACAGGAACATCCAGACTGGTGGCTATCAGCAGGGTCGTACCGACACCAATGACTATACCAACACGTCCACAAAGTTCCCCAACAAGTACTACTATGGTCAGGGCTTCAAGATGTTCCTGAACCTGGGCTTGCGTTTCTGATGGCATGAATTATTAACTTAGACAAATTATTCACACAATAATGAAACGTTTTCATTTATACCTGAGCCTGATGCTCCTGTTGGGGACTGTAGCGGCTTGCACTGACAATTTTGATGACCTGGGCATCAGCACTCCTGTTGCCAAGCACACTCCCAACATGACCATTGCCGAATTCAAGGCCAAGTACTGGCAGGATGAGGTGAACTATATTGATACTATCAAGGAGGACATCGTGATCCATGGATGGGTGACGAGTACCGATGTGAGTGGCAATATCTACAAGTGTCTCTATATCGACGACGGCACAGCCGGCCTGTCAATTTCCATCAACCAGAACAACCTGTGCAACAAGTATCGTATCGGTCAGGAAGTTGTCCTGCCGTTGAAGGACTGCTATATCGGCAAGTATAATGGCCAGCAGCAGTTAGGTTTCCCGGCATGGTACCAGAAGGGCCGCACCTGGGAGGCCACGTTCCTGCCCCAGTATGTGTGGGAATCCATGGTGGAACTTAATGGTCAGCCCGACCCGTCCAAGGTGGACACCCTCGAGGTGACCCTGGACGAGTTCTGCAACAAATTCACTAAAGAGACGCTCCTGAAGTACCAGGCCAAGCTGGTGCGCATCAACGGCGTTTACTTCAGGGATGCCGGCGAAGTTCCTTTCTCGGAGGAGAATTCATCGACCAACCGCACCATCTATGATGACGAGGGTAATGAGTTGACGCTGCGCAACAGCAACTATGCCGACTTCCGCTCCAAGATTCTGCCCAAGGGCAAGGTGGACATCATCGGCATGCTCGGTTCCTATTCCAGCAGCACCTGGCAACTCTACCTGCGCACCATCGATGATGTCATCTCCATCGAGCGAGGCGAGAAGGGAAATCCCTACTCGGTCGGTGAGGCGATCGACCTGCAGGGTGACGGTAAGAACGCTTGGCTTGAGGGCTATGCAGTGGGTGCTGTCGCTCCCGGCGTGACCACAGTGGCCAGCAACGATGACATCGAGTGGACGGCTCCTGTTACTGCCGGCACCACGATGGTACTTGCACCTGATGCCAATTGCAAGGACTACACCCAGTGTGTGATTGTTAACGTGCCCGAGGGCTCGGAATTCTATGACAAGGCCAACCTCGCCGATTATCCGGTTGTCTTGAAATCGCTCGTCACTGTCAAGGGTGAATTCAGGAACCAGTATGGCAGGCCTGGTGTCGTGACCAGTGGTAGCCTCGATAGCTTCAAGCTCAGCGTCAATACAGGACCTGCGACCGAGCTGGTTGAGTCCTTTGACAGCCAGCTGCCAGTCAACTGGAACAATGTCACCGTCAGTGGCAACATGCCATGGAGCTGGTCGTCTTACAGTAACGACGGCTATGCTATCGTGACAGGCTATCAGGGCACGCCTCCGTTTGACATGTGGCTAGTCACATCTCCGCTCGATATTGAGCATGCAGCACAACCCACGTTGTCGTTCCGCACCAAGATGAACCTCTACAATAGTACCGAAAGCAAGTTTGAGGTCTATATCCTCGATTCGCCCGATCCCAGGGAGGCTACCGTTAAGGAACAACTCAATGCCACGCTTGCCGCAGGGCCTAGCCCCAGCGGATGGAGTGACTGGGTAACGTCGGGGGCCATCGATCTGAGCAAGTGGAACGACGGCATCTACTACATCGGGTTCCGATACAGTTCGCCTCGTGCCAGCAGATATTCTACATGGCAACTTGATGATGTGAAATTTGGTGTACAGTGATGTTATAGATCAAGAAAAAAACAGAATAAAATATGAAACGCTTTAATTATTATCTAGGACTGATCCTGATGCTGGTTATCGTGACATCATGCCATGAAGAGTTTGACCAGCCGCCAGTTTACATTCCTGTTGCCGATGCTGTCCCCAATATGACCATTGCCGAGTTTAAGGCGAAGCATTGGCAGGAGAGCGCTAACTATGTGGACACGGTGGTGGACGATGAGGTGATCCATGGATGGGTAACCGCCAACGATGTCAGCAATAACATTTATAAGACCGTTTACATCAGTGACGGCACTGCCAGCCTGTCGATTTCCATCTCGCAGAATGAACTGTACAAGAAATTCCGCATCGGCCAGGAGATTGTCCTTCCCATGAAGGGACACTATGTGGGCAAAGCCACGGGCCAGATGAATGTGGCCGCTCCCTACCTCTACGTGAGCAAGAGTGGCGCCACCACATTGGAGTGCTTGAATATGTCGTCCGAGGAAATGGAATCCCTCGTCCAGTTCAACCTCTTGCCTAACTTGAGCAAGGTGGATACCATCGATGTCAATATCAGCGATTTCCAGGACAAATATGATGCCGAGACCCTGCGCAAATATCAGGGAATGCTCATCCGCCTGAAAGATGTCGAGTTTGTTGATGCCAACGGCAAAGCCACCTTTGCCGACATCACGAGCACTAACTCGGCCACCGACCGTTATATCCTGGACAGTGAGGGCAACAGGCTGCTCGTGCGCAATAGCAAGAGTGCCGACTTTGCCACCAATCCTCTGCCCCTGGGCCGCCACGACATCGTGGGCGTCCTCGGGTTCTACCAGACCAGTTCTACCATGTGGCAATTCTACCTGCGCACAATCGAGGACGTGATGGGTGAGGGCAAGAAGGGAACCAAGTCTTATCCCTTCTCGGTCGCTGATGCCATCGGTGCCCAGAACACCGGCACTAAGGGTTGGATTGAGGGTTATATCGTGGGTGCCGTGGCTCCCGAGTTGACCACCGTGACCAGCAATGCCGACATCGAGTGGAAGGCTCCCACCACGCTTGATAACACCCTCGTCATTGCCGACGATCCCGAGTGCGTGGACTATACCAAGTGTATCATCGTACCGCTGCCGCAGGGATCCAGCTTCCGCTCCGAAGCCAACCTCAAGACCCACACCAATGTTTACAAGACCCTGTTGAAAGTTAATGGTGAGTTTGTCCCCGATTTGGGCATGCCCGGTGTCATCAGCTCGGGTGCTAAGGGCGATTACGCCTTGAGTGTAGGCTATACCCAGATGCATGAGACTTTTGTCAACGGAAAGTCTGATGACTGGACCGAGGTGCGTGTCACTGGCAATAAGGACTGGTTTAAGGATAGTGGCAACGAAGGTCTGTCGGTATCTGGTTATAACGGTACGCCACCGTTTGATGTCTGGTACATCTCACCGGCTCTTGACATTAAGAATGCAGTCAGCAAGGTGCTTGAATTCACTAGCCGCACCAAGTGCTATGGTGGCAAGACGTCTCATCTCGAGGTGTACATCCTGAATTCTACTGACCTTAACGAGGCAACGGTGAAGGTGCAACTCGACGCTATTCTCCCCAAGGCACCCAATACCACGGGAACATGGAGTAGCTGGACCAATTCGAGTGAGATTGACCTGAGCCAGTGGAGCGATGGAAATTATTACATCGGCTTCCGTTACTGGGCTACTGCCGATGCCAATAATAATTATGACACATGGGCCATTAAAGATGTGAAATTCGGTATGGGTGATCCTCCCGCTCCCGATAACCGTGCCGACTTTGAGACGATGGGTGACCCGAAGGGCGGCCAGTATACCACCTTCACCTCCGAGAAGGGTTGGGTGGCCACCAACAGCCTCCTGTTCCAGGGTGGTACATCCGATTCCAATCCTGTCTTCCGCTTCATCGGTTTGATGACCGGCAGCACGAGCACCTATGCTATGGCTCCCACGCTGAACGGTAAGACCAGCGCTGTGGGTACGCTCGTGTCGCCCACGTTGAAGGGTGGCATGAAGAAACTCACCTTCAACTATGGTGCAGCGTTCTCCGACAAGACTCTCTCCTTCCGCGTTGATGTGAAGCAGAACGGCAGTGTGGTCAAGTCATGGACTGTAACTAAGACTGATGTTGTCACAAAGACGGCTTACACCTTTGAGGAGGTTTGTGTCTTGAACGGCGATTTCGTTATCGAAATCACCAACTTGAGCCCGTCCAACTCGTCGAGCAACAAGGACCGTGTTTCGATCTGGAACCTCGTTTGGGAACAGTAGTCTTCTCGTTGGCAACCGCGTTCTGTAAGTCTTCTCGCCAAGTCGCTATGCCGCAACGGCACGACAAGAAATTAAAGCTGATGGCCATAGCGGCTTGGCGCAAGATGGAAAACGTCTGACAACTGACACTAACAACAAAAAATAGAACAAAATGATGAAAAAAATGTTATTGATGGCTCTGGCGATGGTGACTGTGATGCCGATGCTGGCACAGGAGCCGCAGCAGACCGATACTCTGGAACAGCAGCAAGATCGCCGCTACTTGATGTATGGCGTGATGTTCTATAACCTGGAGAATCTGTTCGACACCATCAACTCTCCCGGAGTGAATGACCTGGAGTTTACCCCCCAGGGTGCGCGTCAATGGAACGGCACCAAGTACTGGCAGAAGCAGCACAACATGGCTTATGCCATCAGCCAGATGAACGTGAAGGGCTCGCCTGCCGTGGGACCGGTCATCATCGGTGTGAGTGAGATCGAGAACATCCTGGTGCTACAGGATCTCGTGCGCCAGCCCGAGTTGAAGGACCGTCGCTATCAGATCGTTCACCACGATAGCCCTGACCGCCGTGGTGTCGATGTGGCATTCCTGTATAATCCCCGTTTCTTCAAGGTGCTGAACGTGACGACACAGAACATCGCCAAGTATCTGCCCGATTATCCCGATTTCCGCACCCGTGACCAGTTGACCGTGACCGGTATGCTGGCTGGCGAGAAAGTGTCGCTGATGATTAACCACTGGCCCTCGCGCCTGGGCGGCGAGGAACAGTCGAGCTATCTGCGTGAGGCTGCCGGCCGCATGGCCCGCGAGACCATCGACTCGCTGCTGCGCGATGACCCCAACCAGGGCATCATCTTCATGGGCGACTTGAACGATGACCCGCAGAACAAGTCCTGCAGCGAGGCCTTGGGCGCCAAGAAGGACATCAAGGACTGCACCGAGCCTGGCTCGTGCTTCAATCCCTGGTGGAATATCCTGAACAAGGGCATCGGTACCCTGGGCTACAAGGGCAACTGGAACCTGTTTGACCAGATTATCTTCACCGACTACTTCCTGCGCAACTACGACAGTAAGGACAAGCCGACGCTGACCTTCTCGCGCGCCGAGGTGCTCAACCGGCAGTTCCTGCGTGGCAGCGAGGGCGACCGTCAGGGCTATCCCCTGCGCACCTTCTCGGGCGGTGTGTTCCTGAATGGCTACAGTGACCACTTCCCCACGATGATTTATCTGGTTAAGGAGATAAAGTGACATGAAAAATCTATTTTACATAGTGCTGGCGTTGGTAGCTCTGCTGCCAGCGCTGGCTTTTAGTATGAACCTGCCTGGTCGCCCGGCAGACAGGCAGGAAAACGAGGAACAACAACCCGAACGGCAATATACCGTGTATGGCGTGATGTTCTACAATCTGGAGAACCTGTTCGACACGATTAATAATAACGGCAGGAATGACTATGAGTTCACGGCTCAGGGCGCATACCAGTGGAACGGCACCAAATACTGGCAGAAGCAGCACAATATGGCCTATGCCATCAGCCAGATGGTGGTGAACGGCTCTCCAGCCGTGGGGCCTGTCATCATCGGTGTGAGCGAGATTGAAAACATCACGGTGTTGCAGGACCTTGTGCGTCAGCCCGAATTGAAAGACCGCCGCTACAGTATTGTCCATCGTGACGGACCCGATCCTCGAGGCATCGACGTGGCGTTGCTGTACAATCCTCGTTTCTTCAAGGTGCTGAATGTTACCACCCAGCGGGTGAACAAGTATCTGCCCAATGACCCGGACTTCAGCACCCGCGACCAGCTGTGCGTGACGGGAATGCTGGCGGGCGAAAAAGTGTCGGTGATTGTCAATCACTGGCCCTCACGTCGCCGTGGTGAACAGGCATCAAGTTACTTGCGTGAGGCGGCAGGTCGCATGGCACGCGAGACGATGGACTCGCTGCTGCGCGACGACCCCAACCAGGGCATCATCTTCATGGGCGACTTGAACGATGACCCGCAGAACAAGTCCTGCAGCGAGGCTCTCGGGGCAAAGAAGGACATCAAGGACTGCACCGAGCCCGGCTCGTGCTTCAACCCCTGGTGGAATATCCTCAATAGGGGCATCGGCACCCTGGGCTACAGGGGCAACTGGAACCTGTTTGACCAGATTATCTTCACCGACTATTTCCTGAAGAATTACGAGAGCAAGGACAAGCCCTCGTTGACCTTCTCGCGTGCCGAGGTACTTAACCGCAAGTTCCTGCGCAGCAACGAGGGGGATCGTCAGGGTTACCCCCTGCGCACCTACTCGGGCGGCGTGTTCATGAACGGTTACAGCGATCACTTCCCCACGATGATCTATCTGGTTAAGGAGATCAAGTAGGCGTCTCGGATATCCCCATCATTGTCCCGTAACTTCACAACGCGTGTGGGTTACGGGCATTTTTTTATTTTTTGGAAGATAAGATGTAGTTTTTATGGCGGGTGATGCGTCTATAGGGTAAACAAAGCAGCAACAACCCTTAAAACAGGAGCGTCATGAAGAAGTTAATTAGCAATATATTATTGGCCGGATGCCTGCTCGTGGGTGGCGTGGCCAGCGCTCAGGATAGTATCGGCACCGTCGAGAAACCATACACCTGGTCTTTACAGGATTGCATCAACTGGGCCAAGCGCCAGAGCATCACTGTGCAGCGAGGCAAAGTCAACGTGCGCAGCTCTCAGGTCACTCTGCAGGATGCCAAGGCCAACCGTCTGCCCACTGTCGATTTCTCTACTAGCCAGTATGTGAGCAACCGCCCGTTCCAGAAGAGCTACAGCGGTGTCATCGGGTCGGAGGTCGTCTCCTTCAGCAACAAGAACACTTATAGCGGTAGCTATAACCTGAGCGCCTCGATGAACCTGTACAACGGAGGACAGACCAAGAACAATATCCGTCTGGCCGAGATCAACTCTCAGATAGCCGAGTTGCTGGTGCAGTCGAGCGAACTGAACATCGAGGAGCGCATCACGTGCTTGTATGTTCAGATTCTTTATTCACAAGATGCCGTTAATCACGATAATGAACTCATCGCCTTAGCACAGGCTCAACTGGAACAGGCCCAAGCCCGCAAGCAGGCAGGCCTGCTCAACAGGGCTGATGTCTCACAGTTTGAGTCACAGCTGGCCCAGGACAAGTATCAGAAAGTGGCCGACGAGACTACCCTTGATGGCTACCGCCTGCAGCTCAAGCAGTTGATGGAACTTGACGGTGACGAGAACCTCGTGCTGGCCGACCCCGTTCTGGTCGGCAATGTGCTCGGCGAGTTGCCCAGCAAGCAAGAGGTGTATGAGCATGCTATTGCCACGCGCCCTGAGTTGAAGGCGCAACAGCTGGCAATGGACCGCACTTATATCAATGAGGATATTGCCAAAGCCGGCAATAAGCCTGTGGTGCAGGCGAGTGCGGGAATCAGCACAACCAACTCGTCAGGCAATGGCAACATGTTCAACCAGTTGAAAAGCCAGTGGAACAACGGCATCGGCGTGAGCGTGATGATTCCCATCTGGGATCATGGCAAGACCAAGAATGCTGTTGCGCGGGCACGTCTGGAGCGCGAGGATGCCTATTTGAATATGGTAGAGACCCAGAAGAACCTGTGGAAAACCATCGAGAACTATTGGCTCCAAGCCCGCAACAACCAGCAACGCTACATCGCTGCTCAAGAGAAGGTGAACTACTGTCGCGAGAGTTACAACCTGACCAGCGAGCAGTTCCGCCTGGGAATGAAAAATATTGTCGAGGTCACACGCGACAAGACCAACTTGGGAACAGCCATCCAGCAGATGCTGCAAGCCAAGTATGAAGCGTTGCTCAATCTGGCGATGCTCAATTACTATAATGGCAATGGAATCAGCTTTTAACCATTGACTATAAGCATTATTAGAGATCAATCACTAAACAGTCAATAAGATGAAAAAGAGAACAAAAATCATTCTGGCAGTGGTTGCCCTTCTGCTTCTGGTAGGTGTGATCGCAATGCTTACCGATAGGGGCACTGACGAGACCATCAATTTTCAGACTTCCGAAGTGGGCTCAGGTGACATCGCCACCAGCATTACTGCCACCGGCACCATCGAGCCGGTAAAGGTCGTTGATGTGGGTACTCAGGTGTCAGGTATCGTCAAGCGCTTGTATGTGGACTATAACAGCGTGGTCAAGAGAGGGCAGATTATAGCCGAGCTGGATCGCACCAACTTGTTGAGCAACCTCTCGACGGCACAGGCCCGCCTGCGTTCGACACAGATTGAGTTGGACTATAAGAAGAAGAGCTACGCCCGCTTTGCCGAGTTAAAGCAGAAAGACCTGGTGAGCCTCTCGGAGTATGATGCGGCACTGGAGAGCTACCGCATGGCGCAGGAGAGTGTCAGGATTGCACAGCAAGATGTGGCTCGCGCCAAGACCGATTTGGGTTATGCCACTGTCTATTCACCCATCGACGGCGTGGTAATCAGCAAGTCGGTCGAGGAGGGCCAGACCGTGGCCTCGTCATTCAGCACTCCTTCGATCTGCCGCATTGCCAAGGACCTGACCGACATGCAGTGCATTGCCAGGGTGGATGAGGCCGACATCGGCGAGGTGCGCGAGGGCCAGCGCGTGACCTTCACCGTCGATGCCTATCCCGATGACGTTTTCTCGGGCTCTGTCACTCAAGTGCGACAGAATCCCGTCACGACCAACAATGTGGTGACCTATGAAGTGGTCATCAGCGCCCCCAATGCCGACCTCAAGCTCAAGCCGGGCTTGACGGCCAACGTCACCATCTTCACACTCGAGCGCTCCGGTGTCAAGAGCGTGCCTGCTGCAGCTTTGCGCTTCGCTCCCGAGCCCAGCGTCTTCGGCAGTAAGTATGTCATCAAGGACATAACCGCCGAGCACAAGTTGTGGACACTCCAGGGCAACGTGCTGACCGCCCACAAGGTGGAAGTCGGTGTTACCGACGGCATCCGCACCGAAGTCATCAGCGGTCTGGAAGAGGGCACCACCATCATCCAATCCTTTGAAATCGGTTCCGCAACTGCCTTAAAGCCAGGCGGAAAGGATTCGTCCCAAAAAGATGACAAGAAGGGTAGTAAGAAGTAATAATCAAGAGCTGGTCCTGAGGGACCTTAAAAATATGAATCATGGCACCTAAACCAGTCATAGAAGTTGATGGCATCTGTCGCGACTTTGTAGTGGGCGAGGAGACGGTTCACGCCCTGCGTGGCGTGTCCTTTACAATCCACGAGGGCGAGTTTGTCACCATCATGGGCACCTCGGGTTCGGGCAAATCCACCCTGCTCAACATCCTAGGTTGCCTGGACACGCCCACAAGCGGCGAGTACCGCTTGGATGGCACCCCGGTGCGCACCATGAGCAAGACGCAGCGCGCCGTGCTCAGGAACCGCAAGATAGGCTTCGTCTTCCAGAATTACAACCTGTTGGCCAAGACCTCTGCTGTCGAGAACGTGGAACTTCCCCTGATGTATAACAGTGCGGTGAATGCCCGGGAACGGCGTGAGCGCGCCATTACCGCCCTGCAGCGCGTGGGGCTGGGCGACCGGCTGAACCACAAGAGCAACCAGATGTCGGGCGGCCAGATGCAGCGCGTGGCCATTGCCCGCGCCCTGGTCAACGACCCTGCCGTCATTCTGGCCGACGAGGCGACAGGTAACCTGGACACGCGCACGTCATTCGAGATCTTGGTCCTGTTCCAGAAGTTGCATGCCGAGGGGCGCACCATCATCTTTGTGACCCACAACCCCGAGATTGCCCTCTACTCCACTCGCACCATCACCTTGAGCGACGGCAAGCTGCGTGAAGACCGCATGAACGACAATATCCTCAATGCCGCAGCCAAGCTGGCTTCACTTCCCGTTGAGGAAGATTGAGTTAAGTGAGGAGTTATAGGCGTTACATTTCCTACTTACAACTAAAAACTTACAACTAAAAACTTACAACTAAGGACTAAAATGAATATCAGTAACCTGTTTAAAATTGCCTTAAAGGCCATCGGGGCCAACAAGATGCGCAGTTTCCTTACCATGCTGGGCATCATCATCGGTGTGTCGTCGGTCATCATCATGCTGGCGATGGGTCATGGTGCCAAGGCGACCATCATGGAAGAGATTCAGGAAGCTGATCCTGGTACAATCATGATTATACCAGGGCCTAACGATGAAGATGTAGAAGGCAATTGGCTCCCAGAATACTGGCAAACACTTAAGTTAGCTGATTATCAAAGCATTGTTGAGCAGAACAAGTACTTGAAGTCGGTATCTCCCTTGGTCACAAGTGATGGACAACTTGTCTGTGGCAATAACAATCACAGTACTCGAGTGTATGGAGTGAATCACGTGTATCCTGACATCAGTGGACAAGGCATCAATGAGGGGGCCATGTTCAGCGAGGAAGAAATCAAGACCTCGGCCAAGGTGTGTGTCGTCGGTAAGACAGTCGTGGACAAATTGTATGGAAAAGATGCAGACCCGATAGGGACTATCATCCGTATCAACAATATTCCCGTTGTTGTCGTGGGCGTGCTCAGGTCCAAGGGCGAAGACATCTCGGGAAATGACCAGGACGATATTGTGCTCATGCCCTACACGACGGTGATGAAGCGAATGACTCAGGGACAGAACTTCTACAATATGATTTATGCTACCGCGGCCAACGAGAAAATGATTGACATTGCCAAGAAAGACGTTACCGAGATTTTGCGTGCCAGCCACAAAATCAAGGAGGGCGACATCGATGACTTCAGGGTGCGATCTCTCGAGGAAGTCGCATCAATGGTCGATACGGTCATGGGAGCCCTCTCCATGTTGCTCTCGTGCATCGCTGGCATATCGCTGCTGGTGGGCGGTATCGGCATCATGAACATCATGTATGTGAGCGTGACCGAGCGCACGCGCGAGATCGGTCTGCGCATGAGTGTGGGTGCCCGCACGGTCGACATCATGAGCCAGTTCCTCATCGAGGCCATCATGATCAGTGTCACCGGTGGACTCATCGGTGTGCTCTGTGGCGGTGCAATTTCCTATCTGGCAAGATTTATCCTGATGAACTTCACTGAATACAAGATTCCCATCGCAGTGGAGCCGTGGACCGTGTTGCTCGCCTTCGCAATTTGCACCATTACGGGTGTCTTCTTCGGCTGGTATCCAGCCAAGAAGGCCGCCAACCTCGACCCGATCGATGCCCTGCGCTACGAGTAGTCGATGGGTTTTTCGCTCATTTCTTCTGCATCCAGTGGGGATCCTGCTGGAAGCGGCTCCAGGCTTTCAGCAGCTGGGGCTTTAAGGAAATTAGCACTTGGTGGCCTGGCGTGAGATTCTCGGTCGTGCCCTCAATCTCGATGATGTACTTGAGCAGGTTATAGCACATGGTGTACTGGCCAGCAGCGAGTAGAGCCTCGGGCATGCCGGCTTGTTTGTCCTCGGCTGTGAACCACAGGGTCGTGCCCATGTCGGCGGCAAGGGCACTGTTCTGCTGAATGGCGTCGCTGGGCGTGAGCATCTGGGGCAGGGTGCCGTTTTTGGCCCTGGATTGCCACCTCTCGTTAGGCCGCAGGTCGTAGATGGCATTGGACACGATGCGGTTTTTCCAGCCCGTGTCGCTATAGATGCTGTCATAACTCAATTTCCTCATGCGCTTGAGAAACACCTCGGACGACATCATGATGACCGATTTGGCTCTGTTCATGAGCATGGCCTCGATCGAGGCGAACTTGAGGTGCATGATGAACTCAGCCCTGTTGCCAATGAATGTGCTGCTGATGGCCCGGGACACTCTCTTGTCGAGTAGGCAGCCGATGGCGTTGAGCAGGGTGACAATGGCCAGGATGACCGATAATACCCCTACCCAGAACTGGCTGCCGGCGATGAGCGTGCCGATGAATAATAGTCCCACAACGACTTCGCTGATGATGCCATAGTTGCGCAGACGGCCGATGGTCAGCTTGCCAAGGCGGTCGGGAATCATCTGTTCACAAGGCGCATAGCCGTCCATGTAGGGACTGGCGACATCCGACACGATGATGAGATCAAGTGCCTTGTCTTGACGGGACTTGTCCTGGCGGTATTTGTGCATGCGCTCTGCGGCCAGGATAACGGGGTCGATGCCCTGGTTATCAACGACGCCTCCGTCCATAATGCCAAAGCGCGAGTTGATTTTGCTGGTGATTTCTGCGTTTTGGGAAACCTTGAAGTCGTCGGGATACATCATCGGTTCAAAGCCGCTCGGGAAACAAGACGAGCAGGCGAGCGCTTCGCCCAGCGTGATGTGCCTCGACACACTGCGCCCGATGTTATGCTTCTGATTACCGAATGCGCCATAGGTCACACGTTCACCGTCCAACAAGCGCCCCTCGGTGAGACGGAAGCGGAAAGGCAGTGAATTGTCAAAGTCGGTGGCCAGTGCAGTATAGTCCTTGACAGGGATTCTGTCGAAATGGTCAATGATGTCGCCCATTTCAGCATTGTGGAACAGGCACTCGTCATAGATGCGTGCCATCATCTGGATGCTGGAAGCGTTGCGGTTGGCTTTCTCGGCACTGAGGCTCTTCAATGCGCGGTCCACCAGGTCTTCGTTGCACAGGAAGTCGAACAGTTCGTCAACCATCAAGCTGGTTTCCTTGCCTTGTGCCCGCGTGA
>Ga0247610_10002243_pt1 | contig 22627 bp, 49 predicted proteins | sample 174DNAGHGhighgp2_FD_193483 | JGI IMG/M metagenome (GOLD analysis project Ga0247610, IMG submission 193483) | Sheep rumen microbial communities from Palmerston North, Manawatu-Wanganui, New Zealand - 1742 DNA GHGhigh gp2 | ecosystem: Host-associated > Mammals > Digestive system > Stomach > Rumen...
AAAAAAAAATGTTAAAAAATTGGTGCTATATGTAATTTATTTTAATATAGAAGTTGTTAAAAATTTTTGTTAAAATTTTGGTGCTATATATAATTTACTATTTTATGAAAGTATGGAAAATTTTTTATTGTTAATAAAGAAGAAAGAATCCTTAGTGAATAAATTTTCCATACTTTTATGATTTAGTAAATTCAATATTTTGGGCAACTTTTGAAAAGTTGCCTTTCCGCATTTTTATATATATTTGGTAATAGTAATTTTATTTTAAGTAAATATGTAAAGTTGCCCAAAAATGTCATCCCTTATATATATTGGAGATGACAAAATTGGGCAACTTTTTATGGAAAGAAAGGATTATAAAAATGTAGGAGTTACGAATAGGTAAAGTGTCAACTAAAGAACTTTCAGATTGGATGGGAGTAAAATATAAGACTTTTAGAAACCAGAAAAAACGAAAGTTGGAAGAATTAAGAAAATTTTGTGATTTTGAGGAAGTTTATGGTGGAGTTTTTATAAAATAGATATATGATGCTTGTTATAAAAAGGATGCTCCAAATGATTAGTAGGTATTTTTACATGAAATAAAAATATCTAATGAAGGACTTTCTTCTGTGGCAGGTATGGCACGAAAATTGAGAAGAGATAGTGATTATTATGGGAATTTATCGTAGAGACAGGTTTAGAGGAGAATGGGAAAGATGAATGCTTATTTTTTTGGGACATATGGAGAAAATGAAAAAGAGGCAGTTGGAAGATGTGGAAGTAGGAGATACATTTTTGCGATAAAGATAGATGATTATAATCATTATAGAAGATTAACAAAAGAAGAAAGAGAGAGATTTTATCATATTGTAAAGTCTGTTTGTGGGAAGTAGACTGATAAAATTATAGAGAATATGTTATTAGAGGAAGCATTTAAAAATAGTGATATGACTAAAGAAGAATATTTATTAAGGAAAGAAAGGTTTAGTTTAAGTCTTTTTCCTGATGTTTTAAGACAATTTAAAATGGAAACGGGTTTTGTTTTAACAAGGATTCAAGAATATAAATTAAATGCTTTTTTACAAATTGCTAATTAAATTAAATAAATTAAATAAATAGATTATTTTTTTAATGTATATGATATTATAAATTATGTAAAATTGATGTAAATTGTGGGTGTGTGGTGGGCGACCTACCTACCTTCTATCCCATATATAAAATACAGATACCGAATATTAACGTAGAGAATTTTTTTTATAAAAAAAATTCTTCCCCATTATAATTATAATAAAAAATTAATAAGAAATCAAATACGATTTCTTATTAAACGAGGCTCACTTCGGTGAGCCTTTTTTTTATATTATATCATATTTTTTTAATAAAATCAAGTGCGGTCTTGGCGGTGCGGCCATATGCCTCGGTCTGAACCTAAGTGCCATATAAGGTATAAAAAGAGGAGGGAGGAAGAACCGGCACGTCACCTCTTTAAAGTGTTAACGCGTCACCGTGCTAAAGTGGTAACGCGTTAATGTACTATCACTTCACAGTGCTAAAGCGGGCCGGAGCGGTTGTGCAATTTGCACAAAAATTTTGGGAATTTTGGCGAAAAATTTGTGCAATTTTTTTTGGAAAAAAACTTGACAACGGGCGATTTTTGTGGTATAATTCGGCGCGGGTCAGAGACCGCGCGCCGTTGATTGTTAAACTTTTAACAATATGCAGATATAAAAAAAACAGGCGTTTCCGCCTGTTAAGAGGTAATTAAAGAAAAATCAAAACCCATAATGAAACTAAGAATTGCATTAGCTATAAGAATAAAAGGCCAAAAAATAGTAGGTTCACGGAAGTAAAAGCAGGAAACTGTACATAAAACAAAAAACCATACAACACTTCTAATCATGGAAAGAAACATTTCAAGTTCACCCCCCTTTTAATAATCTAACTTTGATATTATAAATTTTTTAATTTCGTCTCTTTCCTCTTGAGACATAGAATAATATTTGTCTCTGACTTCCTTTTCGGCATAGTCTATATCAAAAATTTCTGGAGCGGAAATTGCTACGCACACGGCAAAATCAATGTCATTTGTAATAGGAAAAATAATTTTCATTTATTAAATCTCCCTTTTTATTAATAAATTATTACTTTAGAAGACATAGCTATACTAATAATTATCTGACTTATAGAAATTACAGGCCAGTAAGGAACGGGTTTAGGAAAATAATAATTAAAAATCGGAATAAGAATAAAAAACCAAATAATAGTTTTGATAATGTTAATTTTAATTTTCATCTTTTTCCCTCTCTTCTACTTCGATACGATAACAAATATTTTTAACAATAATATTAAAACTGTAAAGTAAATCTTTTTCAATATCTTCTAAAGACATTGAATCTTTATATTTATGGACAAGGTCTTCTATGGTTTTCCCTTGTTTTTCTGCAACCTCTTGAAAGATTTTATTATTAGTCATCTGCTTTATCCTCTGATTATAAAATCAAATACTTTCCAGAACCCCCACCAACAAAGCCAAGCATATGCCAATGTTTTTAATATCTCAATAATCATCTGCTTTTCTCCCTTGCAATATCATTAAATTCTGCCCATTTACCGCCAACATTTCCCCCTTCCCAATAAGAAGCGAGTTCATCATAAGGAAGATATTTCTGAGTAAACATAATTACAGAATAAGCCTGAGCACGAAAATTCATAACAGAATCTGCGGAAGTTGCCCTTTTTGCATAAGTGAGCATCAGTTCAACATACTCTTTAACATCATCCATTGTAACTTTATTTTTCATAATTTTTTCCTTTCTGTTGTTTTCCTCTTGACAATTATTATTATATCAAATTATGGGAAAAATGCAATAGGTAATGTTGCACAAAAATGCAGATGAAAATTTGTTGAATATTACATATTGACAAATTTTGGGCGCTGACACAATGGTCAGCGCCCCGACCATTTCTGGAAAGGGCGACCGCCTTAAAATTCTACAAAGATTTTCTTCTGGCAATCAGGACACAAGCCAGAAATAAAACGCTCGCGGTCAGTAGGTGACATGTGAGGAAAAGCATCCTGAACAAGGATTTCTCCAGACTGAAAATTTAAAAATTCTTCTGCTTCAACAGTAAGAAAATGATACTTTCCGCACATAGGGCATTCAAAAGTTACAGAGATAGGAAATTTCATATTTACCCCCTTTTAATTAAATACAAAATAATCACAATCATCAAGAACTAAACGAACTTCATCACTAAATTCATCATACATTTCGTGAGCGTAATTTGCTTCAAAATCATAAGCAACATTAATATGATTTTCACGAAGTGCAAGAAATGCTTTTTTAAAATTGCCAATTAATATACTGCGTTTTTTATTTTCCCTTTTTCTTCTTTCTTCTTCAAGAGTGTGAATGGCGGAAGTCAGTTCTGCAATACTTTCATCAATATCTGAATCATCCTGTTTACATATCCCATTGATAAAATTAAGAAGTGCTGTATTTTCCATTTTGTTTTCTCCTCTCTTGTTGATAATATTATTATATCAGATTATAGGAAAAATACAATATACAGATTGCACAAAAAATCAAATGAAAATTTGTTGATTATATATATTGACATTGAATTTTGGCGCGCGTGGTTTGTACGCGCGCCAACCAATCCATAGCTGGCGCTTGTATTTATCTTTCACCCCAAACGAGAAGGGCAGCCGCAAGAAGTAACCCAAGGATTACAATAGTGCCAAGATGAGGCTGTGAGCCAGGATAAACATAATACATCATTCGTTTTCATCCTCTCTTTCTTTTTCATACTGATTACAAGCAAAAACCACCATATCACCAGATTCACAAATGTCACAATCACAACATTCTGTTCTCTTGCCATTGTTTTTACAAGTATAGCAGAGACAGTTTTCAAAGAATGAACCGCATTTACACATTTTTTATTTCCTTTCTTTTGATAATATTATTATATAATAAAATTTTTATTTTGTCAATATCTTATTTTGAAGTATCGACACCGCAAAGCAACAGAACGTAACAAAGACATGTAAAAGCGAAAGCACCCATTTTTTCAGGAATAACATTATAAACTTCTGGATATAATTCCTGAATACCTGTTAAAAGCATCCCACCCCAGTTACCGCCACAAGCTACACAATGGCCAAGAAAATCAGTCATAGTACCACGAAAAGGGTTAACAGTAAAAGCGGTTTCAATAACTTTCTTACCATCGTCTCCCCAATTTTTAACAAGATAATCCTGCGCTTCAATAATCATATCGTAAGTAATCATTTTTTATTCCCCCATTATTTCATAAATTTCATCATATTCTTCAATAGTGAAATCATCAGCAATTACATAAAAAGATTTTGTTTCTTTATTGAAAGAAATTTCTATTTTATTGCAATAAGTATCAAAATCAGATAAAATATTAATAGCTTGAAGTTTTGCTTCATCATAATTACGACATCGTATAATCATTTTTTATTCTCCTGTTCATTAATAGCATCTGATAAATGATAACAAGCTTCATAAGGATTAGTTTCAATAGCTTTTATTGTAGAATCCATAGTCCATTCAATTGAAATAATATTTTGAAGAGGATACATAATTCCTGCGTCATCTTTTATGTAACCATTTTTTTTAATAAAAAGCATAAGATACTCAGGAATAGAACAAACAATACTGTCAGGATTTATGTGAGAAAAATAAGAATATTTATGTTTTTCATTATCAATAGTAGTAAAAGATACAGTATAATGAATAGCTGTTATAATATTTTTTTCTCCATAAATCATTTTGTATAACCATTTATTAATATTAAACATTTTTTATCTCCTTTCCTCTTGACAATTATTATTATATCAGATTATAGGAATAAAACAATAGGCAAAATATACAAAAAATGGATGAAAAATTTGTTAAAAGTGATGTATTGACAAAAAAATTGGCGCGCCTGGTTTGTAGGCGCGCCAAAAAGGCTACCACCTTTTACAGTGGTAGCCTGTGGATTACTGAGCATCAGCCTCAGCAGGCTCAGCATCAGGAGCAACAAAGTCAATCCCCACAACCGCATACATGGTCTTCTTCTTATAGACCTTCTTCTGTACCTCGTCAGCCTTCACAAGCTGTCCGAGCAGTGCGCCCATCTTCTGGACAGACAGGTCTGCAAGCCTCTCGTCCGCCATCAGGTCAGCCATCAGCATGAAGTCCTCTGCCTCGCCAAGAATCTCAAGGATGATAGCTTTCAGAGCCTCGTTGGCTTTCTGAGTCTTAGTCATACCGCCCTTAGAACCACGCTTTGCAAGCTGTGCGGACAGGGCTTTCAGGCGGTCAGTAGCCTCTGTGTTGGTATCACCGATAGCCTCAATTGCGATTGCCAGTGCCTGTGCGTAAGTCATGTTGGTCATAATGTACTTCCTTTCTTTTGAGAATTTGTTTTCTTTATCTTATGTAATTATTATATCAAAGTTTTTTTTGTTTGTCAATAGTTTTTTTATTTTTTTAATCGGGGAGAAGAAGCGGTGACGTCAATCCGCTTCCGTTTACCCCTACCCACATTTCCTGTCATTGCGGATGGGCTTCCGCTTAACTACAAAGTCGCATCTTTGTACTTCCTTTCTGTTGTTTACTGTAGTAAGTATATCACAGTTGTTATTCCGTGTCAAGCCTTTTTCGGTAATTTTTTTAGGTTTCGCTTGCGGAAGTTCCATGGCACTATCCGCAAGGTACTTTTTGGGGCTGTGCTAACCGTCTTGACTTTCGGCTCTCTCCCTCTCTCATTTTGTAATTAAATTATATCAGAAATTTTTTAATTTTGCAAGTACGAATATCGGGAAATTTTTTATCGTAAATTTGTTTAAAATTTTGCTTGACAAAAAGGCTCGGAGTGTGGTATAATAGAATTTTGGCGCGCATCGGTCGATGCGCGCCCGGCCATTATACCACTTGCCGCCTTGGCTGTCAAGTGGTAATTTTCTACAAAAATTGGCAAGTTGCTTTGTGCAACTTGCCAGTTGTGACTTTTTGTTACTTTTTGTTTTTCGGGGGACGATGTTTGACAAGTTTCACAGTGTACGAATTACCGTTGAAAGTAAACGAAAATTCCGCTTCATTCTTCACACTGGAAACCGCACCGCCGAACGCTTCAACCGCAGTTTTAATAGCAGTCAACAGACCGCCTTTTTCTGCGTCTACCTTGCGTTCTCTTACGACCTTTTTCCGCTCTTTATCGGCTTTTTCATATCGGCGGATTTCTTTTGCCTTTTTGGTCATTTCATCCGCTTCTGCGTCATCTACATAGTCATGGTCAAAAAGCCACGTTTCTATCGCTTCTTCTGTGGACAATTCAAGTTGATTTTTCAACTTATTAATATCCCCATCGGGAATATTAATATCTTTACCATTAAAATTATATTTCATGGTGTACCCCTTTCTTTATTTTCTAAAAAAATTTTATCAAAAATTTTTTAATTTGTCAAGAGGCAAAAAGCCGATATTCCATCGGCTTATGCTGTTTAAAACAATGAGCCATAATTTTAGTTTCTATCAAAACATCTTCAAGCCCTGTATGAGATTCATCAAAATCGTTAATGCCTGAAATATATCTGAAAAGGATTTCAGCAGTCAGCCGAACCTGTGGAACTCTATGATTAGTCATGTATCCATTTCTTTCGCAAAACCGTCTATAACTTTTCTGTTTTCCGATTGTCTGGCGTGCCATTTTCAGAGTATCCCAAATTTCCATTTTATAAGGGAAAAAGTAACGCTTTTTTGACTTGTAAACCCAACGGATAGTATTTGTAAGTGCTTTCCAGTCAAAACGTGCATTATGTGCGAAAATTGCGGAAACACCATATTCTTTAAGGTCATTCCAGAACATGTTGTACATAGTCTGAAAACGAACAAGTTTTCGCTGACCGCTCTTCACCTGTTCCCAATACATAGGAATTTTTTCAGCATAATAGGCTGACGCCATAACATCTTTCATGGCTACAAACACCTCATAAATCAGGAAAGAACGTGTCTTATAAATGTTTCCCCTTTTATCTGTAATTGCCCATCCAATATCGTAGACAAGAGACTGTGACAAATCCAGTTTATCACCGTCAAGAACAATGCCGTTACAAGTCTCTGTATCAAGCCCCATCAGGTATTTAATTCTTCTATCCATAATTTTTTGTTCTCCTTTACTGTTGTGTGTTCCTTGTTCCTTACAAGTATTATTATAAGGGATAGCAAGCGGAAAAGCAAGAAAAATTTGAGAAAAATATGCACAAATTTCGGGCGTTTTACAAAAGAAAATTTGTGCAAATTTCCTCTTGACAAAAAGCCGACGGGTGTGATATAATAAAATTTCGCCGCGGTCCTGTGGACCGCGGCGCAGGCAAAAAAAAGGGAGTGATAATCTTATCACCCCCTAAAGATTAATAAGCGTACCAGGCATAATCAATAACACAAACTTTTTTATTCCTGTAGCCAAGGTTTTTATCATGCAAATCATTAATATTATCTTCGAGCCAGAGATATTCTTCTCTTGTGCAGTGCTCCCACCAGTTTTTGCGTCCATCACCAATACCGTTAATTTTCGGCATGATAGAGACAGTATGGTTGAAAAGGTGTCTTACTGTAGGCTTAGCCAGAAGATGCTCCATACCATCTTCAACAGCTATCTGATAAACTTCTTCTTCACTCTCACAGTTGCCCGCACGACCATCTTCCCAAAAATAGTTGGGATGATAATCAAACTTTATCACATAATCAGACCTGATAATGACAATACGGGAAACGCCATTGCTCCAACGCAGTTTTCTGGAGTGAGTTTCATTATAATGTTCAATAACAGAGACAAAATCCTCAAGGTAAACGCAAGCCTGAAACATTTTTGCAAGGATTACTGCGAATTTAAGACCACGCTCTTCATAAGTAGTTTTCATTTATTATTCTCCTTATTCTGTGTGAATATTTTGTTCTGTCCTCTTGACAATTATTATTATAAGCGAAAAGACATAAAAATGCAATATGGCAAAATATACAAAATATAGGAAAATAAGAGAAATTTTTTTATGCAGATTTTCTCTTGACAAAAAAGCCAGCGATATGATATAATTAAATTTTGGCTCGCGTCGGAACCAAAGGGCCCGACGCGAGCCAGGCATAAAAATAGGGCCTGGAATATTCCAGACCCACACACAGAAAGGAGGACAAATAAAGTCAGTCAAATGTGCCCGAAGGGACTTGAACCCTCGACCCTTTGATTAAAAGTCAAATGCTCTACCAACTGAGCTACGGGCACGTAGGCGGTTTTGATAAGGGAGACCGCAAACTCCCCAACAGATTAGGCGTCCTCGCCCTCTGCTACCTCGGCATCAGGAGCAACAAACTCCGTGCCTGCAATAGCATACAGGGTACGCTTTTTGTAGACGTGGCGGACGACTTTTTCAGCCTTTACAAGCTGACCAAGCAGAGCACCCATTTTCTGAACGGACATGCCCTCGGGCAGACGCTCATCTGCAAGCAGGTCAGCCATAGGGACAAAATCTGCCACCTCTGCCAGAATATCAAGGATAACTGCCTTGATTTCCTCGTTGGCTTTCTGTGTTTTAGTCATGCCACCTTTAGTGCCACGCTTATTCAGCTGAACAGTCAGAGCGTTAAGACGCTCAACAGCTTCGGGGTTAGTCTCACCAAGAGCCTTGATTGCGATTTCGATTGCAGTTACATAAGTCATCTGATTTGCCATAATGCTTTTCTCCTTTTTGATGAATGAATTGTTTTTTTCTTTATCTTATGTAATTATTATATCAAAGTTTTTTTTGTTTGTCAATAATTTTTTTTAATTTTTTTCGTAAGCATGGCGCCAATGCTTACTACCTTTTATTCCTTTTAACGCCAAAGGAAACGGACAGGTAATCCCCGAAACGCTGTTTATCTTATTTCCTTTTCCCTAAAGGTGGCTCTCAAACAGTAATTTGCCGAACAGGGAGAGTTTTTTAATTCCTTTTCTCTCTTGGAACAATTATATTATATAAAAAATTTTGAAAAAACACAATATCGGAATATTATACAAATTATGGGATCTGGATTGATGTAAGTTTGTGCAGTTTTTCACTTGACAAAATCTCAGGAGTATGATATAATTAAATTTTTCGCCGCGGCCCGCAGGACCGCGGCGCGGGCAAAAAAAAAGGGGGGCTTTACAGCTCCCCCCAATTAACAGAGTTTTTAACAAGGCGTTTATCCTGTCTGCGTGCGGAACGCTTAAACTGTTTACACAGTTTACGGCATCCAGAGCGAGTATAAAGAATACCTACTTCTTTAACATCCAGACCCCAGTAAGACCAGTTTTTAGCAGTACCCTTTTTAAAGTAATCCATTTTTTCTCCTTTTAAGCAATCAGACTTGACAGAATAGGAATGATATTTTCGTTTGCGTTGATTGTGTCTCCAAGGTGCCAACCGTTCCGAACTTTTTCGTTATCATCGACCAGAATCTGAATACCCCCATGTTTGCGAGTGCAATCCGCTTTAGTTGTGCCATACTTTACAAGATGAATTTCATCATAGGGGAAATCATAGCGGTTAAGCCAGTTTCTTTTTGCCTGTCTGACTTTAGCGTCATACTCAGGGGAAGAATCTTTGGCAAGCCATGATGTAACAGCGATTCGCCAACCATCATTTTTAAGTACCCACAAGATTGCGGTCAAAATCACCATATCATACATGGGTTTTGCCTTTTCATACGGTGTAGGGTCTTCCGCCCTAAGCATTTTCAGCCATCCTTTAACACCATACAGGTCAGCGATTGTACCATCCATATCAAATACAAGTGTTTTCATTCTTTTGTTTTCCTTTCTTTTGATAATTATATATTATCACATTATAGGGAAAATGTCAATACTTTTTTAAAAATTTTTAATTTTACGAATATAATTATCACATTTTTCTTTGTTGAACGGTTCAAATCTATTCCAAAATTCTTTATCTGTAAAATAATTGCAAACATGGGTTTCCTGATTGGAGTCAACAAAAACATGCCAACAACCACCGCAAAAATCAGAAGTACAAAACCAAAAAGTTTGACCTGTTGCGCTTTCAGTTACTCTTGTCATAGCATTACCATATTTGTTAATTAAAGTTAGCATATTTTTTTGTCCTTTCTGTTACTTCCCTCTTGACAATTATTATTATAAAGGATAGCCTTAAAAAATACAATAGGCAAAATAAACAAATTTCGGGATCAGATTTTGTTTATTTTTATTTCAATTTTCTCTTGACAAAAAGGCGGCGGGTATGGTATAATTGAATTTTGGCCCGCGCCGGAGCACTGCGCGCAGGCGCGGGCCAAGCATAAAAAAGCGACTTTTAAGGGGAAGTCGCCACCCCATAAAATTACTCCTTCACAACCAGAGTGTAGACAACATGCTTGTCAGCCTTACCCTTTTCGACAGTGCCATCCTTGACCATCTGACCAAGGAGCGCACCCAGCTTCTGAGTGGACATGCCATCAGGCAGGCGAGGGTCAGAAATCAGCTTTGCCATGCCAACAGGCTCTTCGGCTTCACCGAGGATTTCAGCAATCATCTGCTTGATGACCTCGTTAGCCTTCTGAGTCTTGGTCGGACCCTTAGAGCCAGAGTTACGCTTCGCAAGCTGTGCCTGGAGAGCCTTAAGGCGGTCAACAACCTCAGAGAAGCCATCACCATACTGGATATTCTCATTCAGGAAGTCGATAGCGGTGGAAAGTGCCTGTGCATAAGTCATAACGTTTGCCATAATGTTTTTCTCCTTTTCTGATGTTGAAAACTTGTTTTCCTCTTGACAATTATTATTATATCAAATTTTTTTGTTACCGTCAAGAGTTTTTTGAAAAAATTAAGGGGGGAATTTTAGTTCCTTCAGACTCACGCACCCAACGGCGTTATGGGCTCGTATCCCCTATGAGTTGTTTCCTAACCGCTCTTTTACTTCGCTGGGACTTACAATGGCAACTATGCGCCTTCGGTCATTCCGATGCCCCTTCCCACTCTTTATGAGTGACGGCTGAACGCTGGCTACGAACGAAGGGTTTTAACGACTTTTCCTTGTCAATCACTTTTCCTTTACCTTATGCATTTATTATATCAGGTTTTTAGTAGCTTGTCAAGGCTTTTTTGAAAGTTTTTTAACTTTTTTAGTGATTGACCAGAGCCTGACCCCATAGCCGTAACCACCGATTAAGTTTTTTTCTTTCCCTTACCTTGTAAATATATTATATAAAATTTTTTTAAAATCTGCAAGTCGGAATATTGCACAAATTTTAGGATCATGGAGAATAAAAGTTTGTGCAGATTTCCTATTGACTTTTTTCTGGCGGTGTGGTATAATGGAAATTTCGCCCCGCGGCGGAACCAAAGGGCCCGCCGCGGGGCGGGCAAAAAAGAGGGCTTACACCCTCTGTCCACCCTGACGGATGAAACAGCCGGAGCACTCATAAGCTCCATTTCCGACAGCCTTAACCCCAGTCAGGTTAAGAATGTACAGACCGCAGGCTTCGATTGCCTTGCGGATGATAGCAACCTCATTAGAGGAAGCGTTAACAGTGACAGCATACTGTGCAAAATTCATCATAATAGTATTCTCCTTTTCTGATGGTGATTGTTAATTGAAATGCGTCCATCCTACTAGCCTAGGGGTCCCAGACGCTCCCCGTATGTTGCCTGCACATTTATATACCGCAAAGTAGGACTTCGGCTTGCGGTGGTGGGTCTTTGTTAGGAAGACTTACTGCGACAACTAGGCGTCTTGGGTCTTTTCCTTGCTTCCATCCCTCACCTTATGTATTTATTATAGCACCTTCCAGTGGCTATGTCAATACTTTTTTGGTAGTTTTTTCGGATTTCGTATCCATCTGGATTAGTCGCTACCAACCTTTCAAACGTCAGGTTATCTTTATTTCTTTTATAGAGGCTGAACACCTGCAAGCACCTCTTTGATGATTTAATTATATCATCTTTTTTATTATTTGTCAATACCTTTTTTATTTTTTTAGGGGAGAGCCACAGGTCTGTATGTGGATACCGCATCTCCCCTTGACAATTATTATTATAAGCGATAACTATTAAAAATGCAATAGGCAATAATGCACAAAATACGGGAATTAAAATATTTTATTTTTGTATAATTTTTCTCTTGACAAAAGGGCCTGTGGTATGGTATAATTGATTTTTGGGGCGCCGGCGGAAAGGAACGCCCGCCGGCGCCCCATGCATAAAAAGGGTGCTTCTCGTTTCCAAGAAGCACCATCCCATTTTTTATTTTGCTACGAAGAAAAAGTAGGGGTGAAGAGTTCCCTTTGCTACTCTTTCAGCAATGTACTTTTCCCGAGCTTCCTTTTCATCGGGGGCTTCAATCTCTACAAGCTGAACGTGTTTTTCGGGGAAAGGCAGGTCCTTAATGTCATTGTAAGAAAACAGTCCGCCACCATAAATAACCTTATGCATATCTTTTCTCCTTTGCTTTTGCTTTTGTTTTTTGATGATTATATATTATCATATTTCAGAGGTTTTGTCAACCCTCTATTCTACAACATAGATGATTTTTCTATCCTGAGAAATCCAGCAATCGCGACCTTTTTTATCCAGACCGATAAAAGTAGCGGGAACATTCAAAACAGAGATGACCATGACTCTAAAATTAGGGTCAAGATTATATTTTTTAATAAGAGTTTTTCTTGTAAATCTGCTAAGAGTAATCATTGCGGTCTCCTTTCTTATTTCATATAATGGTTTCATGGAGAGAGCCACAGGTCTGTATGTGGATACCGCATCTCTCAGGGGAGCACCACTGGTCTGTAGGTGGCGGATACCTGAACCTCATCTTGGTTCGCTCCCCTTGACAATTATTATTATAAGGGATACCCCTAAAAAATGCAAGTGATTTTTAAAAAAAAAGTTGCACAAATTACGGGATTATTTTGAATATATTTTTGTTTATTTTTCCTCTTGACAAAAGGATCTACGGTATAATATAATGGAATTTTGGGCCGCGGCGGTGAGAAGCAGTCCGCCGCGGCCCAGCCAAAAGACCGAGCCGCAGTTTTATTTTCAACAAGCCAGTTTGTAGGTCTCCGCCATAAGACGCTGGAGCTGAAGGATTCCCATGGTAGGATTCTTCTCGACTTCCTCACAAAACTTAATGGTATAAGGGTTTTCAAAACCAAGGTCTCTGATGATTGCGTCTATAGCATTGTTGTTTCTATCTTCAAAATATTTGTCATTCTGTGTCATTTTTTTATCCCCTTTCTTTTGATGATTATATTATATCAAAATTTTTCTTTTTTGTCAACCGTCAGAAATCAATTTTTTTATATTTCTGACGGTTGTAATCCTTTTTGGATTTGTGAGTGCGGATTCCTGTATTAAAGGGGACAAGAACACGTTTCTGTGCGTTTTTTGCTTTCCGCACTTTTTTATTTTCGTTGATTGCCATGATCGTTATTCTCCTTTCTCTTGATGATTATATTATATCAGAGGGGCTGAGGTTTGTCAACCCCTTTTTTAAAAAATTTTTTTATCATCTTCCCATGCTTCTATTTCACATACTTCATACTTTATTTCTTCATATTTTTTAAGAAGTTCCTCTATTGTATCAAATTCTTCCCAAGTAGTTTCATCATCATACATTCCTAAATCATATGCTAAATAAAACATTTTTTATCTCCTTTCTTTTGATAATATTATTATATCAAAGGGCTTGGCTTTTGTCAAGCCCTTTTTTTATTTTTTTTAAATTTTATTATATCCTGCTCTCGTATGCTCCATAGCAAGATTGATAATATTCTGCGGAGCCTCGTCCTCTGCATAGTACCGTCTAATCTGATTCGGTCTTGCAATAAGGATTGTAATCATGATGCCTGTCCGCTTGTTATAGATTACTACCAATCCGGTTGTGGTAATTTTATGAATCTCAGGTCCGTTCTTATGACCTCGGTCTACAGTGACTTCTTTTATGACCTGCCCCATTCCGATCTGGGCGATAATCTGGCTACGTCTCTGGCGGTCGGCTCTCCAATGCTTGCTGTTCATGTCGTATCTCCTTTCCTTTATCTTATGTATACATTATACACCATGACAGCACGCATGTCAAGCAAAATATTGCACAAAATTTTAGGAATTTTGTGCACGATCTTTGTGCACGTTTCCGATATTGACTTTTTCTCGGTATAGTGGTATAATGGTTTCTCGGCCCGGCCTGGCAAGGAACGGCCAGGCGCGCGCCGCGCAAAAAGGACGAGGTTAAACCTCGTCCTCACCCTCATGGAACTCTTCGGGAGTGACTCCGCACTCCGCAAGCAGTTCCTCAAGTGTCGCACCGCAGTTCATCATTTCATTAAGACTCATTTTATACCACCTTTCTTATATGCTTTTGTTTTCCTTTAACTGTATTTATTATATCAAAGGGCTTGGCTTTTGTCAAGCCCTTTTTTAATTTTTAAGCATTTTTTTCAAGATATGCTTTCCTGAGCGGAATTGCTTTATTATAAAGCTTTTCAATATCTTCTTTAGAGCGTTTCATCAGGTAGTTTCTGTCGGTCTTGTTGATGCAACCATAAGTTACCATTTCATCGATCATTGCTTTCTTTGTCATTTTATGTACCCCTTTCTTTTTGTTTTGTTTTTGTTTTCCTTTGATGATATAAGTATATCACACTATAGAAAAAAGTCAATAGGTTTTCAAAAAATTTTTTAAAAAATATTGCACAAAATGGGAAGTTTTTTAATTGATTATTTTGTGCAATTTTCTATCTTGACAATAGCAGACTGGATGTGATATAATTTTGCGGCCTGCGGTCGGTCGACCTGGCCGCCGCAGGTTTGTTAAAAGATTAACAATCTTTCTTCTTAGAAAGCCCTGCCGGTTTTATTTTACCGGCAGGGCTTTAATTTTTATTCTTCATTAAGATATTCAAAAAATTTCTGTTTCCATCTTTCAATCATTTTAACCTTGTAAAAATCATCCTTGCAAATCTCTTCAATCTGATTTTCATCCATGTGATAACCATTTGCAACCATTTCGTTGAAGATAGCTTTTTTCATTTCGTAGTTTGTCATTTTAAATCTCCTTTTCATTTGATCGGTTGTTTGTTTTCCTTTGATGATTATATTATATCGTATGGGGGTTGTTTTGTCAACCCCCTTTTTTCAATTTTTTTTAGTGAATTTCAACGGCTGTCCTTGTGTATTCATATTTTCCACCGAAAGGAGATGTCCATGTCTGACCCTTTTTATGGAAAACAATATTAATTTTTTCTCCTTTTTCATATCTATGGCTATTGTATCCATTTACTACTTCAACATTACCATTTTCTTTTTCAATAGTTTCCAGTGCTTCAATCAATTCTCTAATAGTCATTTTGTATACCTCTTTCTTTTTGTTTTCCTTTGATAATTATATTGTATCAAAGGGCTTGGCTTTTGTCAAGCCCTTTTTAAAATTTTTAAGCAATTTCTTCAATAAGTTCTGTTACCCACTGAGCAAGTCTTTCAATCGTTTCATCGGGGATTTCATTGGTTGTCTTTTTTACGATGTGCACGCAAACATCATACCAGTTATCAAAAAGTTCTCTATCAAAATCCAGAGTATTGTAGCAGTGGTAATTGATTGTTTCAAAAAGCTCGGTTCTTGTCATTTTTTTATTCTCCTTTGTTTTGATCGGTGTTATTGTTTTCCTTTGATGATATTATTATAGCACACTATAGGAAAAAGTCAATAGGTTTTTTGAAAATTTTTAAAAATTTTTTACTTTAACACTTTGATCCGTTAAAGTGTGTTAAACCTTTAACAATTTTAGGAGCAAAAAAATTTTTTAAAAAATTTGCATTTTCCCTCTTGACAAACTACAGTACCCTGTGGTATAATTTTTTGGGCCGCAAGGATCACTTGCGGCAATTGTTAAACTTTTAACAATCTCTGCTTTAGCGAAGATTGTTAGTTAATTAACAAACAATCTTCCTTATTAAAAAACTCTGTTAGTTAGCTAACTAACTAACAGAGTTTCTAACCTTGTATTACTTGGTTTCCGCAAGAAACCTTTTTCTCATCGGCAAAACTTCCTTGTAAAGATTTTCAACTACATCTTTAGTTCTCTTGAGAAGGTAAGTCTTGTCTTCTTTAGCGACACATCCGTATTTAACCAGTTCTTCAACCATTGCCTTTTTTGTCATTTTAAATCTCCTTTACTCGATCGGTTTATTTGTTTCATTTGATAAATCAATTATAACGCTAAAACCTTTACTTGTCAATCACTTTTTTAATTTTCAGACTATTTTTTTAATTTTCAGATTATTTCATATCTAAGATAAATGCAAAAATTTTTATTTTAAATTATCTGATAATTCTTTAACACTGTGATCCGTTAAAGTGTGTTATTTTATTAACACACTCTTTAGTGCTGTGATCCGTTAAAGTGTGTTATTTTATTAACACACTTTCGCACTGTAACTTACTAAAGTGCATCAATTAGTGACTTTTTGTTGTGTTAAATTTTTAACAAACTTCGCTCTGTGATAGATAGAGTTTGTTAAATTCTTAACAAACTCCATGGTTTCAGGATAAAAAAAGTTTTTTAAAAATTTTTTATTTTTCCTCTTGACAAGCTATAGTGCCCTGTGGTATAATGGTTAGGGCTTTGGACGCTGTTAGCTGGGTGCAGACGACAAGGAGAAGATTGTTAAACATTTAACAATCTTCGTACTGTGCTAGTGTTATTTAGATTGTTAAATGTTTAACAAAGATTGTTATTTATTATTGTTATTATATTATAATAATGTATTGTATAATAATATATTATTATATTATATTATTATATTATATTATTATATTATTATTATATATTATATTATTATATTATATTATTATTATATCATTTATATTGTTAAATGTTTAACAATCGTCGCTGTTTGGTTGGTCTTTGATTAGCTTTCTTCTTTTTACTTAGTTTTACATTTAAATATTTTTTATTTTTATTGATTTTAAAATAAATTAAAATAGCCCTTTTATTAGTTTGTTATTTTTTTAACAATCGGTGCTTTTTATTATTTACAAGAGGATTTATAAGATTAAATTAAAAAATAAATTTAAATATTATTCTTAATAATTTAATAATTAAAATTATTATTCTTAATTATCTTATTCTTTTTAATAAATTAAATAGACATAAATAAAAATTTATTATTCCTCAATAGAAAAATAGAAGAATAAAAATTAAAAATATTTAAATAGATTTGTTAAAAATTTAACAATCAATCTTATGTTATTTATAATTCTTTTTATTATTGATTATTAAATATTTAACAAGTCTATTTAAACAATAGAAAATAATTTCGTTCAATACTTATTATCCTAATAAAAGTTTGTTAAATATCTAACAATCAATAGCTTTGGATAAACATTGATTGTTAGATATTTAACAAACTTTTAGGCAAAAACAATAAACTTATAAAAATTAATTTTGCATGTCTAACTTTTTGAACGTGTGTTTGTATCCAAAACTTGGCGCGCTTTGACCAGCAGCGCGCCAGCGAAACTTGATAAATATAAAAAAAGGACCTCCTAAAAGATAGGCTTGTTTTTTAGGAGGTCCTTTCTACACAGCGTTTGCATTTATTTTTTTGCTTCTACAGAGTGTTCTCGAAACTTTTTTCGTTGAAGAATAATAGTGGGGGGTGGGTTTTCGGGAAAAAATTTTTTTGATTTTTGAAATTGATTATGGTCTCGGCATTCCCTGCACCAAAAATTTTTAAGTTTTAAAATTACGGAAAAGAAAAAATTAATTCCCTGCACCAAAATGCCGCCGCAGGCTTTTAAAAATCACAGTTCCTTTCTTCAAACCTATCCTTTTCAAATAAACAATCAACACAAGGCGCATAATATAAACTTACATTAAAATATTTACAACGTGCGCACTTTTTCATTTGTTGACGATGCTTATATTCACCATATATAAATATGGATAGATATAAAATACAAAAAAATAAAAAAAAATATTATTTCAATCAATTTATTAACCTTCCTACTGAAAGCCCTGTAGCAAGACCACTTAAAAATACTGAAATTATTATTAAAGTCATACTCTCTCCTTCTGCTTACAATGCTTGCGGAAAGTATCACCTTCCCGCAAGCCTGCTTCACATTATTCACCCCTCATATCAACAATAGGAGTCGCATCACCCTGAATCTGTGGAACAGTACCATTCCATTTCTCAATTTTCTGTTTCTCAATAAGTTCGGGAGTAAGTGACCCCGCAACCTTTTTATTAGCTTCCGCTTCAGCCTCTGCCTTAATCCTCTGAGCCTGCGCATCACCTTCCGCCTTAATCCTTGCCTTTTCCGCATTAATCTTGGCGGTTTCCTTCTCTTTTTCAGCATTAATAATGGCAACTTCTTTTTCTTTATTAGCCTCAACCTTAGCCTGTTCCGCAGTCACCCGCGCTGTTTCAAGTTTCTCTTGCGCTTTAATCTTTTCTTTAATAGCCTTATCTGTATCTTTATCAGGGCGGACATCAGTTAAAGAAACACTATCAATAATAATACCATATCTATCAAATCTCTGTTTCATTTCTTCAGAGATAGCAGTATTTACGGTTCCTCTCTCTTTACTAACAATTTCAATCATACCATAGCGAGGAGTAACTTCTTTTATCCAACCTTGCATATTTGGTTTAATAAAACTATTAAGAATTTCTTTGCCATCTTGTCCTCTAAATCTACTAAATGTTTCAGGCAAACGATTAATATCAAAAGTATAACCAAAAGCAACATCTACTTCAAGAGATGCGCCTTCCTTAGTAGGAACTTCAAAACTCTCATCATCTTTAGAGTCTCCGCGCGAATCCTTTGACATGTATGATTGTTCTCTTGCAATAGTATACTTAGTTACAGTTTTAGTGGGTGAAAGAAAAGTCCAGCCTTGTGTTAACACATTCTTCTCAATTCCACCATTCATATTATAAACAATACCTGCATAACCTGCGGGAATCTTGGTTGTACATGCCATTAAACCAAAAACTGCCAATACCAAAATAACACCAATAGCAATTCCGCCTACTCTTCCGTTTCTTCTTTTCATAAAAAATTACTCCTTTTCTTCTTTGTTTAAACTTCTTTTTATATCTTCTTTCATATCGTTTATAACATTGCCGACAAAAGGAAAAAAGATATTAAGCGCGCACCATAAAAAAAATGCACCTATAATAACTACAATTATAAACATTGGATTTAATACTGCCAAAATATATTCCTCCTTTACTCTTTTATGTGAACCATTGATATATTGATATAATCATTATAATTGTAAAAATTATAATATTATATATATGATTAACTTCATCTCTAATATTGAAAAATACAGACATCATACACATTCCCGCAATAAAAGCATCCCAATTCATTTCTTATCCTTTTCCTACTTTATAACCAAGACAAAATCCAAATATCAGTGCAGATATTATTCCAATAATTTCCATATTTTACCTCTTTTATTTAATAAAATGAACAAATTCTAATGCAGCCATAATAATTGAAAACCACTCAATAAAAACTCCCGCTACAATAATAAAAGATAAAACAATATTTTTATAAAAATATTCTTTCCACTCAAAAGTAGTTTTAAACCCTTTCGATCTTAAGTAAGGGAAAAAAATTAAGCGAGTGAAGGCTTCCCATCCAATTACAAAAACAATAGCGAAACGTATCCAAAACATAAATATTTCTCCTTTTTACTTTTGCCAATCACACATCCATGGAATAGATGTTTGCATTCCATATTCTATCCAATGCGCGTGTCGATTGTGCTTTTGATAACGTTTTAATCTTGCATTATATCTGTCATTATGGTGAGTACCTGGGATATATATATAATGAACAGAATGGTCACGATTTAATTTAATATATTTAGTGTCATGTTTCAGCATTCTTCCATCCTCACAGAAGTAATATAATTTATTTCCACGCCATTTAAAATCATTAACGCATGGCTCTCCTTTGCGATAATAGGGGCCATTGGTTTTATGAAAATAGAAGGTATTACCTTCTCTTGTTACCCATCCTACCGAGCGGCCTTCCCATAACATACAAGACTTAGCTTCAACTCGAAGGATTCCTATTGTTAAAATTATAAAACATGACATTAAAAATATTAAAGTTTTAAAATGCTTTTTATTAATAAACATATTATTTTTCTCCTTTATCTTTATTCATCATAACGACAAACAATTAGACCTATAAAATAACCTAAAAATAAACCCATAAAAAATAAAACATCTTTAGAAAACATTTTTATTTCTCTTTCATTTTCCGCAAAATTTCAACCAGTTCGGGGAAATTACGTCCGGTAAGTTTAAATTCATTTGCTGTATGGCTTCCGCAAGAGCCATCTTTCCACATGATGTATGCTCCACCTTCAAGAGGCTTTGTGACCATTCCGATGCCAAAATCGCCCTCCACTTCATCACCAATCTGAGTCTGCACTGACTTGTATTTGCTGATTTTTTCTATAGCGTCTGATGCAGAATACTTAGCCATAATGGATTGATAACTCTGACTGCCGAATATGCTGTCTAACACGTCTTGCGTAAAACCGCCATCAGATATTAGACAAACAATCTTCCTTGCTGCCTCCCAGGCATCATTCAGCCCCTTTCGATATGCTTCATTTGCGTGATCTTCAAAGACTTTTTTTGCATCATGTGCGCCATGGGTGTATCCTTCCTCATACGCCTTTTCCCTAATCTTTCCTGTGTCAGGTTCGGTGTAGGGGCTGACGGCTTTAAATTCTGTAGCTGGGCATTCATCACCGTTTTTAATTTTTATTAGCCTAATTGTGTGCGGGTCTTCTGAAAACTCGATTATATATTTTTTCATTTCGTCCATCCTGCTCACTCCTTTCAAAACGAACACCAAATAGCAAGTCCAACAGCCGCCACACCTGCTAAAAAAACCAGTATAAAAACAGCTTCTTCGTTCATGCTCTTATTCCTCTCCCCGTGCATCCATCTTTGCTCCGCAGTTTGGGCAAAAATTCGCTGTAGGCTTTGCATAATACTCTGACTGTTTATGACCACATTTTTCACAGACATAATACATATCATCATATCCCCCAAGCACCCATCTGCTGTGTATCACAGGAGCAACATCTGCGGCGGGTATATCCTCTAAAATCTGCACAATCTCTCTACCATCTGTTCCTTGTGTATGGTCAACGTCATTGTCCATCATTTCGATAATCGCCGCCTGTTTGCTAATATATTCAGTCATTGTGCCAACTCCCTTATCGCAAATAATCTTCCATTAATGTGAAATCGTAATTCTTTCCCTTCATATCCCGCCTGTAATAAATCGCTAATAGACACAACATCGGCGGGCGGCATCCTCCTTAAATTATCAGCAATAAGTAATGATGTCATCCCAAATCCGCATTGCTTTATTGCATCTGCTTTACGTATATATTCATCACTCATCTTCTACCTCCAACAGTGTACCAATTGCATAGAGCTTCTGGTCTGTAACTAAATTACTTTTCAAAAACCTTTTAATCGTGCGCTTTTCTGCTTTGAGTTCAGCTACGTCCCTTTTCATATCAGACATAAGTGCATCTGCATACTGGCTTAAATCCATAATGGCTTTGTATGCATTACCTGTATTTACAAGATATTCGATAGCATCTACATATGTCATGATTCTTCCTCCGCTTCATCCTCTTCACACTCACCCGCACATCCGTATATATACCAGTGCCCATCAACACAATCCCACTCTGCATTAGGGCAGTCTTCACATTTCATGACTCTTCCTCCGCTTTATAGTGAGGACAATTGTACCTCACAAGCTGCCCAGGTTTCGGTATCCACTGACAATTTTTATTCTTACAGATATTACAGTTTCCTGTCTCAGCAAGGTTACGATATGCTATCAGTGTATCAAGGATATACGCCACATTTGCTATTACATCGTCAAGTCTACTCATAATTCTTCCTCAAAATATTTATTCCACCATTTAATGGCTTTTTTCAAACTATTAAAGCGGTGTTCCTCTAAATCTTTATATTCATCTTCAAGACACTCACCGATATTGATTTGATACCATGCATTGTCACGGGCGGGCTCCGCACAAAAATTCAAATTAATTTCCATATTTCTTCCTTCTCTTGTAAATTCCTCAAAAGAAAGAAGAATTTCTCTAACTCCAAATTCCCTAAAATCTTCAACTGTCAATTTTTTCATTTTAATCACCTATAGGGTTCATCATGGTCTATACCATTTATTAAATGTTTCCCTGCTTCCATATTTGACTTATCAAGGCGGATTACCTGATTGGCAGTAATATCACCAGTTACATCGCCAAAAATTACAACAACAGATTTTTCTCCAGGCGCGGAAATATCTCCTGTATGATTACCGTAAATAACAACATTATCTGCTGTTATATCTCCTGTTCTATCATTATTTACTTTAACTGTAGTAGATTTTTTATCGGAATCATCATTATAACTTCCGCATTCTTCCCACCATTGAGATTCAGAGGGAGGAACAGATCCTTCTAACCTACCTGCTTTACATGTATAAATGTGACCTTTATATTTAACTTTATCATATTGAGTATAATTT